>Ga0157364_1005857_pt1 | contig 12567 bp, 8 predicted proteins | sample AttsexASBM2_FD_111476 | JGI IMG/M metagenome (GOLD analysis project Ga0157364, IMG submission 111476) | Fungus gardens microbial communities from leaf cutter ant in Ribeirão Preto, State of São Paulo, Brazil - Atta sexdens ASBM2 | ecosystem: Host-associated > Fungi > Mycelium > Unclassified ... | reverse complement strand
TAAAAAAACACAAAAAGGGGGAAAGAGATATATAATTTTTATTTTTTTTTTTGTTGTATCAAATATAACACTCAGATCTTTTTTGTACACCTAATATATATATATATATATATATATATGTGTGTGTATATATATATCATTAGAGCAATTAGTATTATTTCAGCTAAAATAATATTTAATAAAAATAATATTTTACAATATTATTAAAAACAAGTTATTATCATAGATATCATCATTTATACATTATTATTATTGTATATTTACTATTGTATATTTAATATTAATTATATTTTTTTATGTGTTCCGCCTCTTTCACAACATCTTTGAACAGATATGTTATAACTATCATGGTTCTTCGAAGAAGCAGTTCCTGTACGATCACAGAAATGAAGCATAGTAAGTGGAGGTTCGGATTCGGATAAGTGATCGCGCATGGGTGCATCATAAAATTATTATTAAAATTATTATTAAAATTCTCGAATTCATAAAATAAATTTTTTTTATTATAATTTTGTTGTGTATTCTCTGAAATATGATGCTAATCAATAATATTTATTTTCACAATAAAATTTCATGAAATTTTAATGAAATTTTCTCCACCACTATTACGCTATTAGTGACATTACTTGTCGAATTTACTTATTGCATTAATGACACTAGTATATTTTTATGCTGATTAAAATCAATTCAAGATATTTCCAACTCGAAAATTAAATTGGGATAAAAAATCCGTCGAAATCAATAGAAATTTCGAAAACTTTCGACTTTTATTTTCGACATCGAAACGACGTTTTTTTGAGAAATTATTTCTGATTGGAATATAATATAATATTAATAAAATACAATAATAAAATAAAATATTGAATTGTCCGGAAAATTCGTGCCGATTTTTGGTAGGTGGCGTAAGGACAGATCTGAATATATCAGAACGATTGAAAACAAATGACATATCATAAAAGACGATACTTCAGGCATACTTGGAAAAAAATTTGGTTGCGATACGTTAATTTTTGTCAGTTTTATACGCTTTTGAATATGGAAGAAAACAAAGTGCATTTTAGGCATTTTAGGCATTTAATGCTTTTCTTTTATCGGAAAGGCAAAAATGCCACACAAGCGGCAAATAAGATATGCGCTGTTTATGGCGAAGATGCTGTAGCTGAAAGAATTGTGCGGAAGTGGTTTGCTAGATTTAAAGCTGGTGATTTCAACCTTGAAGATCAAGAATGTCCGGGTAGGCTCTCTATCATAGATGAAGATCAGATTAAAATGAATGAACTGATCGAGAATAATCCACGCTATACATAAATTAGCAGAAATGTTGAATATGTCAAAATCCACCATCCACGAGCATTTTGTGAAGCTTAGTTACATAAACCGTTTTGATGTATGGGTTCCCCATGATTTAACGGAGAAAAATCTGATGGATCGCATTTCCATTTGCGATTCGCTTTATAAACGCAACGAGGAGACACCATTTTTGAAGCAAGTAGTGACGGGGGATAAAAAATGGAAAAATCATTTACAATAATGTTGAGCGAAAAAGATCTTGGGGAAAGCGGAAAGAACCACCTTTAGTCATCCCAAAAGATCTTCATTCAAAGAAGGTCATGTTCTGTGTCTGGTGGGATTAGAAAAGGATCCTGTATTATGAGCTTTTACCAAACAACGAGACGATAAATTCAGAGAAGTATTGTTCCCAATTAGACGAATTGAAGACAGCAATTGAACAAAAACGTTCAGAAATAGAATCGGAAGGGCGTCGTGTTTTATTAGAACAATGCGCGGCCTGTGATAATTCGACAAAAGTTGTTGGAGTTCGGTTGGGATGTTCTACCTCATCCATCATATTCACTTCGCGCCCTCTGATTTCCATCTATTTCGATCATTACAAAATTCCCTTAATGGAAAAAGCTTCAACTCTTTGGTCGAGATAAAAAATCACTTAGAAAAGTTTTTCGCAAAAACTTGAGAGATTCTGAAAGGACGGAATTTTCAAGTTGCCTGGAGAAAGGTTGTAGAACAGAATGACATCTATATAATTTAATAAATGTAATTTAATAATGTAGTAAATGTAAAAAATGTATACTAAAATTTAATTAAATCTTCTGCGTTTCAATTTTCCTTCAAAATCGGCACGAACTTTCCGGACAACCCAATAAAATAAAATAAATAAAATAAAAAGAATAAATAAATAAAATAAATAAAAGTAAAAAAATTAAAAAAATAAAATAAAAGAATAATAATACAATAAAATATAATATAATATAAAAATTTAACTTTTATTAAAAACGTATTTATTTTATATAAAAGCGTTTTTCAAATAATCGAAGTAACACAAAATATTCAAAACGAAACGAAACACATGTCTGATGATCCGTTCGAGTGTCTCACTCGATTAGGTTAGGTAACATGTTCACTTGTCTTAAATCCATTCGTCATCGTCATATCATTGAACATTGGAGCACATGAATGCAACTGTTCCGACCGCCACCTTATCTGTGATCCAATGCTCTCTAAGTTAATTTGGAGCATGCGACGCGAACAAACCTTAAACTCCAACATACGCGATGCGTTATCGTATGACAAATATTCAATTATATAAGACACAATATTCTTCATTTATTAAATATTCTTATTCTATTCTTGGGGAAAGAATTTTATTTTTTGGCAACGAAAAACTGAGTTCAGCCAAGATTCAAACTAGGGATCTCTTGTTTTGTGTCTCTTACCTAGCGCGCTACCACAGTATAACTGCATACAAGCAACAGTAGTTATTAGTTTCTTTGATGTCGATAGTCATCGATCACGTGACTGTTAATCATATTAAGGATTTTACGGATCTCTAAATTTGAACGAATCAAGAGACATTGTAGTACTTCGCATATAATGTTATGACAGTCTACCATATTCTTGGTTTTACAGCCAACGCATGCGCAGAACAAAACTGAACCCTTCGTTTACTAGTACTATTGCTACTATGTAGTTTTATATATATATGTAGTTTTATATATATATATATATATATATATATACTGTGGCACTACACGAGAGCTTCACTGCTTTGTTGTTGTAGCGTATATAACTAGATAGACTTACTCTAAATATAGAATATATAAACTTCTAAATTTATACGTGTTATACTTGTCTCAAGATAAAACATCGATCTCATTTTATTCGAGGATGTAGAATACAAATTATCAATTTAATTTTAAAATAATCTTAATTTTGTACTGTATAGAATTGAAGTAAGAATTACCACAAGAACTTCTTTTTTTCTCAGTTAGAAATCCTTTCTGTGAGCGTGAGCAATTCACTAGAATACTTATAATTTCATTGGTCAACACTTAGTGAATTTGCTTACTTTTATCATTTTCACCTTATTTTAAGATAAATAATCGAACTCTCCGTCTACAATCAATCAGGAAACATTGAGTACTTTCTATCTGATAATGACACGAGTTGACACAAGTATCGCGCTATCTTTGTCATTCTCTGAATGTCAAAAAAGATAGAACGACGCTTGTATCGATTTGTGTCATCAAATGGTAAGTATCCATTATATGTTGTGCGTACATGCGCACATTATATCATAACGTCTCCTGATTGATTGTAGATAAAGTCGAAAGGCCGCTATTGCATAACGCATAACATGTAACACATAAGAGGATTTACAAATCAGAAACCTTTCTTTCCTTCCTTTCTTTCCTTTCTTTTCTTCTCTTTACAGAGAAGCATTTTGATTGATTGATTCTCTTATGCACTATGCATTATGCGTTATGCAAAAGTTTGTATCCTTAATAGAAATTAATCCGGTTTCTAGATTTATTAAAGAAATGTGGCCGGCTTATCTCAGTATCGCAAAAGAATTAAGAAAAATATTAAGCATGGAGTTTGTAAACGGACTATGAAATCCACCAATCTTTTATTCGTCCGCTATTTTTAATTCATGTCTGCAGTATCTTTTAAATCTTGTCCAAATTACCTTTGGACAAACATTTTTTCACTTATAGATCGGCGCAGTACATGAGATCGCCAGGACCATACCTGACGTCTTCCCCACCACATGCGCCCTAACAGGACGATGACGGAAAGGGATCCTTTTTCGAAAAGGTTCTCGAGGCAATAGAGGTAGAAAAGCAGTTAGTAATGAAATCAATGTCTTAGAGTCTGGGTCGAGAGTATTCTCGGGCGAAAATTTTTCAAGTCCTCTTCCGTCAGCGAATCGTCTCTCTTGTTTTGCGCGCCGTATATGAAACATAATTCAAATTAATCATAATTTACGGATCTGTTTCAATCTCTTTTAAAATCAATCTAATTCAAATTTTAAATCTAAGTAATTCTAAATCTAAATAATTCTGAATTCCTAGATACTAATCTTAATTTCTATTTTTAATATAAATGTTATCCTAAATTTAACCTAAAAGTGTAATCTCTATTTTGGTGAATTATAATTAATAAACATTTATTAGCTAAATCTGAGTAACTTTCTCAACAAAATTCCCTTCTTAATTACTTTCTCACGTTCAATTCATTCTAGTGAACCTAATTAGCGAACTTAGACTACTGCACATGAGACTACGAATCAACAAAGACGAATCCGAGTCTTGGACAGTAGGAAGTCAGAGTCACGCACACCGATCAACCCACTGACGAAGACCTCATCGTAAGGGTAAGATATTATCATCTCATCACGTTTCACCGCGGACCGAATCCTGCTCACGCATATGTCCGGTGCATCCGCATGGGCGCCTATCGGCACCCATTCATTGAAAACCAACCCTTACACTATGTGGATATGTAGCATACTATATATCTTCATTATTCTTTCGCCACACAGAAAATAGCGAGACTAAATGTCCCGAGTGCTACACTTCTTTATCCTGTCGATGAGAAGGAGAAATATTTCGGAGTATTGCGACATTACATCCATTTAGGGTTCTCTGGACGATTCGAGATTTGCAACGAATGTTCTATGTCGCTGGTCACCATATGTAATTTCACGACCTGCCGTGATTGCTCCGAAACTCTGGGGGAATTTCTTGGTTATTTAAATAGGACGGGAAATACACCTTGGATCTCTACGGAACCGATGTCGCTGTGTCGCAATTCTAGCTAATTCAAATTTTTTAATTGGACAAATTTTACTTCTGCGCTCCCGCCGACGCGAAACCTTACATCTTGTACCAATTGATAATTCCAGGTTTATTCGGATCTTGATCACTCGCCGGCCTGGGATGTAACAAAATACAAATAAATGAATATTATGATGGCTGTCAATCACGCCAAATCAGGACGCTTAGGGTACACAAAAAACTTCAGGCAATAAGATGTAAGCAATAAAAAAACATGTTGGATGACTATTGCTTAAGTTATGGCCTTACGGTCTCTTTTGTAATTGGTCAATTCGCTTACATTTTACTGCTTAAGTTTTTTTGTGTGTATGGCCCTGAGAGATGACAATGTCTGTCTTTCTTTCGTCTGTTATCTCTCTCCCTAATTCCTATGCCATCTTCCTTAATACCCGTCACTAGAAAGTAAGTAAATATTTTATGTTTTCCTCGATTTTCTCGTTAAACTTAATATTGCTCATGTTTGTTAGGGCTGTCGCACACATTTTCCGTAACAGTAATTATAATCCCGCAAATAGAGTAGTAAGCCTTAAACTTTAAAAAAAATTGGCCAATCATAATCGATTATTCTATTCACATTCGACTGTAATTGATCAATTCTTAAGGGCCGTACAGCAGTAACCGTAAGGCGTACCGTAAAAATCAGCCAATCAGAATTAAGAGTTCAAAAGAATTCTCGACTATGATTGACTAATTCTTACGTCAATTGTTATGGTTATTGTTACGGAAGATGTGTAGCCCTAAAGAGCCCATTATACGTTAGATGCAAGCCGGTCGCAAGCATATTGTGACAGCCAATCTGAAACTTTTTGAAATCAATGCTTCAGATTGGCTGTCGCAAGCTTGCGATCGGCTTACGTTTAATGTAGAATGGGCTTAATGCATGGTCTACAATGGGCAGTAGCAATAATGGATTAAGGAATAGAAATTTTAATAGACCAATCATTGAATGTCAGAAAAATAACAATGATCGATTTCTATGTCTTAATTTTCTTCTATAAATCAATATAATCAATTACTGTTCATTGTAGATCATGCGTGGTCTACAATGACAGTATCAGTAATGGATGAGGAGTAGGAAATTGACCAATCACACAGTCGATTACTCTTCTCACATTCAACTGTAATTGGTCGATTTCTACGCCTACTTCTTAATCAACTACTGCTACTATCATTGTAGATCACGCATAAGCTCACACATCGCACGTACAAGAACGTAAGGCCGTAAGCAGTAAACGAATTGACTAATCATAGTATAATAGACTAATCAGTAGAGACAGTAATGTCAGTAGCGAATCCAATATTACGATTTCCTTACTGATTACGTCTTACGGCGTTACATTTTTTTATGTGCTTACGGCTTGCCGGTTACAGTTTATAGACCAGATTTAACCTAAATATTAGCAAATGATCACAAAGGAAAATGTAAAAAAATTTATAATATAAGTACCCAGATATATGGAATCAGAAAATAAGAATATAAAAATAATAAGTTTAGTGGAAAGATTTCCACTTTTGTATGATAAATTGAGATTAGATATCTATAGTTTATGATAATCGACAAAGGACCATTATAAACCAGAATGACGAAATTTACGGCATATGGTTAGGATATATTTACACAACTTGTATAATCGCATAGGCTGCGTTCGGAAACACTCACTGGTGTGTCACTAATACACATCAGCCGTTCGGAAATCGTGTGTATTCGGTGTGCATTAGCGTGAAATCGTTCGGAAACATCAAGAGAGTCACTAAACCGAAAACTATGCGAAAAGCAAGAATCGATGTAAGCTGGTGCACTATGGCCGCAGCACAGACTTGCATAATGCATAAGGGAATCAACCAATCGAAATTATGTAAGCAGTGTTAGTCTTAACAAATATAAGATTTATATATATATTAACATGCTTTTTGAGATTGTAGAGCTAGAATTTTAATCTAACTTCTATAGATGAAATTTCATTCTTCAATCTTTGCTATCCATGTTCTATCATGATTTAGAGCTATTTTTGTAACTTTTGTATTTACAATAATTACATACATCGCATTCTTGGATTAGAAAATTTTGTTTGCAGTTATATTAATCTAGAAAGTTTGTCTAAGTTTTACTTTTTTTATTTATTTTTTTATTTATTTTTATTTAACTTTCTTTTTATATCGCTCTGTTTAATAATATTTTACATACATTATACAATAGATTATTTGTATAAATGTTATAAAATTGTATGTGTCCAGTACTATTTAGAAACTAATTGTTCTAAGACAATAAGCCTCGCAGGATATAATTAATAGATCTTTCGACGATGAAGCAACATCTAGCATCTAAAGTTTTATCACTGATGTTAATTTTTTTTAAGGATTTACAATAATAAGATCTGTTACAATCAGAATATGGTTAGTTGTCAAATCTGTTATGCTGATTCTACAATAAGTCGATAGTTGGAAGTCTTAGTCGGTAAAATTGATCAATAGCCAACTTGTAAGACTAACACTGATTAATCAAATTTATCGATTAAGATTAATAGGCTTTCTGCAATGAGCTATAAGTTATAAATTAGAAATCTAAATTAGAAATCAGAAACTAAAAATTGTCTACTGTGATCATGGTTTATTTCTAACTTATGACTTATAATTTATGACCTATGACTTATTGTAGAAGGTCCATAAGACTACCGACTTATTGTAGAATCAATATCATATTAACTTGAATTTTCACGATGAAAAATTTTACTATTGTTTAAAGTCGACAACATATTGTGTGCTTTCCAACAAGCGACACGATGTCATGTCATCTTTATTTAACATTAGTAAACAACAAGGATGTAATGATTCATTGTGCCGCTTGTTGGAAGGCACACATAATTATCCGGTACGATAGTGAAATGTTTAATAGGAGTCAGTAATCGTAGAAGGAATGATTTATATTCCTTTCCTCTTTACAATCATTCCACCGCTTTTCTTCATCGGTGAATCATTTAGCTCGAAGTTAGGGTTAAATGTGAGCGGTGAGAATTGAGATGACATACACGCCATACGGAAGCCGTCCGGGAACATTCACCACCCAAAGGCACACGATATCCTCACTACTTCTCCATTGAAGTCACCGAATACACTAATGAGTGATTTCCGAACGCACCCATATGAAAAATTATCCAATCACATTTTACGTGTTTTTATAAGAAAAATGTGATCGGATAATTTTCTTTATGCATATGTTTATGTGGCTATGCAAGTTTGTATGGATATATAGCTTATCGCACATGAAATGCATAACAAAACATAAATATAAAACAAGATTGCTGGACCAATGAGCATTCAACATTCGCCATATTGATTTATATAAGATGTTTATTGGTCCAACGGCCTTTTGCTGTAGTTATGCATTTTATGTGTGACTTTAAAGCGGAGAACACAGACATTCTTGTATAACGCATACTACATAAGGCATAATAATCAATCAAAGAGGTTTTTATTTCATGAAAAAGAAGGAAACGAAGGACATTGATTAGTTCATTTTCTTGTGCATTATGTGTTATGCAAGAGCCTGTGCTCCCCATCTTACGATCAAAACGCATAATACATAATGTATAAGAAAATCAACCAATCAAAATGTTTCTCTTCCTTGAAAAAGGAGAAAAAGAAGGATTTTGATTGGTTGATTCGCTTATGCACTATACATTATGCAAAATTTGTGCTGTGGTCTTAAGTATTCGTCATAAAATCGCCATATTAATTTACATAAGATGTTCATCTCTCAACTTCATGTTACGATTATGCAGCTTGTCATTTTGAATGTAGTAGCCCTAAAAATTATAATACATTAAAGTCATTAAGCTACATTCCAAAACGTCCTCTCTGAGGAAAATTTTACTCGAAATAGGCTCGGTCTCACTAATTTCGATTAACCTTCGATTGATGATTACATTAGAACTAACCAATCGCATTTACTGTTCAGCAGAATTGACCAATCAAAGTTGATACTTAACACAGTTGATACTCGACCGATTAGGTTAAACGAAGTGAGTTGGAGAGATTAAACCTTAGACCATATATTACTAGACAGAGCAAAGGTCTATAATCCCTGTATATTCGGTTGAAGCCGAGAAGATTGACAAGGATGAAGAGATGAGGATCGTATTGTAATGCGCATGCTTCATATAATCAGATACGCGTGTGAGGTGAATGCTCAAGTTGAATAAATTGTACCATTTATCATAAACTAGAAAATATGTTGATTATTCATGTGAATTGTGTTTGGTTCTACGAATGGAAATTATAAGTGACAGTTTGTGGCAATGTATTGCTGTATTTGCAAAGAAGAAGATCAGGCGTTTACATATCATGTGTAAGTTTAATTACTTGTGAGTATAGTATTAATATATGGAATTTGTAATATTAGTTTAGAGGTTTCGTAATTGTTCTTTAATTATTGTAAATAAGGGATAATAAGTATAAATTCTTTTTCTTCTTATTTTAATGGCACTTTAATCTTAATTTCATATATCAAATGTGCTGCAGCTGTGTATAATTCGTCTGCACGCATCTCTCTATGCGCATTATCAACTACGATCATCATCTGTTCTTCTTTATCAATCTACTCGGCTTCACTTACAAGAGACTATGTTCTATTTAGTAATATATCTAAGGACCGGGCCATACTGTAATATATTATACGTTGCATGTCCTATATTTTAAAATTTTCCTCGAAGAGGACGTTTTGGAATTTACCTTAGATTTATAAAGTGCCGCAATAGCTTTTCTAGAAAATCTTCTAGAAAGTCTTGGAGAGAGACTCACCAACTCAATCATAGGATCATATATTCCATGTGATTGGTTGGCATAAAGATACGGATTTGGGAATTGCGATGCTAATCAAATTGTGTGAGAATATAATAATTAACCCAATCAGTATTATTTGTGATAATTGTATTTTTTTTATACTTACTATTGGGTAGGTAAATAAGGAGGATTCCAATTTGGAAGCTTCGAGAGAGAGTGAGTGAGAGGGGGGGAAGGTATCCGCTGCGCGGAGAGTCCGCGGGGAGGGAGAAGGTGATGTCACAAGAGGAAGGGAAGGAGGAAAATGACATCACAGTGGACGCCACTAAGGGCGAGGGGGATGGCGATGCGGGAAATTACGTAGCGGGAAATTACATAGCGGAGGTTTGCGGAAATTTGCGTCCTCGTCGCGGTAAAGACGTGGCGCGGGGTCAATAACCGCTGCTGCCGCCTCCGGGAACGGTCCGCCGGTCACCTCTACCACCAGGCACGGTCCTCACCGCACATACACTATACATACCACGTATACTTGTATATACGTAATATGAATATTTACCATCTCTTAAGCGTTGCCATTTTCTTCTTAAATAATCTTTCCTTCAGCATTTATTCATGCAGAAATATTTTTTATTGTGCCAAATTATATTATTATTTTAGAGAGCGCGATAATACGGTCGCGCGTAATGACGCGCGATGCGCGAAGAAGGAATGATTAATTGCAGACACAGAGATATTTTTATTTTAGACATTTATTTTTCATGTAATGCATTATATACAATATTATCCACAGAATATACTATCAATTCGAATTCAATATATGAATTTTTATCGTAAATCCTACGCAAAATATCTATAGCATCGCTATTATTATTTATACAGTTTGACATAAATGAGTCATAAAATATTTAAATTTATCACTTATAATATTAGTATATTGACACAAATCAAAATATATGTGCTCAACACATTGTTCGAGTTCAAGCATAAAAAGTATAGTCAACGGTTTCATATATACACTTTTCACTTAAAGATAATTTCACATTGTCATCACATATTTTAACAAGTTCAATGACAAGGTATTCTGTATCATTACTTTCGATGGCGTAGATGATTACTAATCGCTAGGTGTCTACCCGTTTTTCGATGAACGTCATCCACGTAGCACGCGGCAGGATGATGCGGTTGCCTCAGGTATCGTTAATCGCAATTTCTATATGAGGGGTTGGCCCCACGATGATTCCAATCTTCAAAAATTTGTAAACCGTCGGTGTCAACGCTAATAGTCAAAATGGTATGAGAAGACGCACTGTAAGGGAGAAGAACAAAAGAATAAGCAATATATAAAGAAAAAAAATCTTCACAAACAAATATAATTGAAATATTTACTTGCTCGATTTATGTTGAATGTATGAATCCATATTGCTGGAAATTACTGTCAAACGAATCTGTCTGAGTGACTGATGCAATATCATTGCTTCAATCTCTATTTAAATCTTATCCTCTCCAATGTTTGTAACAAAAAATTTTCAGAGACATTGGCGATGAGACCGGCGATGACATTCATCTGACACCGCAAATTGCAATGTTAGCAAATTTGCAAGTTTCAATATGACCTGTCAGCGTAATATAAGAAATTTTTTTCAAAGTCAATTAACATGTTTCGCAATGATTAATGTAATATGATACAAATGCGACGTTGCTAAATAATGCAATATCAGCTAATATACAACTGTTTTGTCAGCATAATATAAGAAATTTTTTCAGGACATTAACATTAACATTTTGGCGATGACATTAGTGTAATTTGATACGACACCTGCAAAAATGTAATATTTACAATTTCATCAAAATATAGCTACTTTATTAGTGTAATTTAAGATTTTTTCAGGACATGAGATAATATCATTAATAAAAAGCGTACATAATGATATAAAAATGACAAGATTTAGTCAAATAACATCATTAGTCAATTCGACAGTGCAAGTGATAACATGGAGCACGATTTGGTTGAGCAAGCTACTCTGCTTAATACAAGAGTAGAGCGCGTGAGAATAACGATGTGATGAATTTATAGGATCATTGGAGGAGCAGAGCCGTATCAAATGCGATTATCAATCGGTAATAGATAATCACTGGTCGCATGTATCGCGCAGTTTGAGAGTGTCTTGAAGAATCTGTGCGTGAAAAATTCGTGCATGTGGGTGCCGGATACGGACTCCATTGGCGCATCATAGAAAGTCGTATTCTGACGAACACGGTGAAAACTCTAAACATATCGAGCCTCGCCGATTCTTTGAAGACATGAGCGAAATTGTGTTCAAGCATATATATAGTATAATGCAACGATATGACTCTATAAAAATAAACACTATTTTTGATGGTGAGTTCGTGATGGGTGATAAATGCGCGAATAAAAATATCGCCACCCGAAACTATGAATTAAATTAGGTGTACAACTTTGTTTCCGCCGTTTTCTTATAAATGGCTTTAGCGGTAAGTGATAGTCGAAATAAATAGATCATAGACGTCATACAATAAACTTGGGCATCTGTCAACATAACCCCATAGAAACATTAGTCGATTTGTGGCTGCATCATAAAGTTATTCTCGATTGAAAATGTCAGTTTACGAGCCAAATTCTCGTCATTTGCGG
>Ga0157364_1005856_pt1 | contig 12568 bp, 8 predicted proteins | sample AttsexASBM2_FD_111476 | JGI IMG/M metagenome (GOLD analysis project Ga0157364, IMG submission 111476) | Fungus gardens microbial communities from leaf cutter ant in Ribeirão Preto, State of São Paulo, Brazil - Atta sexdens ASBM2 | ecosystem: Host-associated > Fungi > Mycelium > Unclassified ... | reverse complement strand
GATTTTTCACTTGCGAACAGCTGATTCAAAGACAACAGAGAAAAGGTTTTTTGCATCGGATTGTGACTGGAGATGAGAAGTGGTATTCTACAACAACCTCAAGAAAAAAAAATACTAAGTCAATCGTTGCCATCGACCTCAACATCAACACCACGGCCGAATATTCATGGTTCGAAGATCATGCTTTGCATCTGGTGGGACCAAAAGGATCTTGTTTATTATGAGCTGTTAAAACCTGGCGATTCCATTACGGGCGATCGGCTATAATTGATTCGTTTGAGCCGTGCATTGCGAGAAAAACGGCCGGAATACGAGTAAAGACATGATAAAGTTATTTTTCTTCATGACAACGCTCGGCCTTGTCGCTAAAGTCGTAAAAAAATATTTGGAAAAGCTCAAATGGGATGTTTTACCGCACCCACCATATTCTCCGGACATTGCTCCTTCTGATTATTGGTTGTTCCGATTTGGCAAGTCATCGGTTCACTTCTTTTGTAGAAATCGAAAATTGGCTCCAAAATTGGATCGCCTCCAAAGATGAGTCATTTTTTCGAGATGGAATTCGAAAATTGCCTGAGAGATGGAAAAAAGTAGTAGGCAGCGATGGACAATACACTTTAATTGATCTGTTCATTTTGTTTTGAAATAAATGCATTTTTGAAAACAAAAAAACGGACCGAACTAATTTGTACTCTCAATAATATTATAAATTAAATTGACAAGCAATATATTATTGATGCAAGTAAGTATCTCAGAAAGCTGTTAATAATTTGACGCTATAATAAGCATCTTAAAAATTGTAAATAATTTATCGCAAAAAATATTATCTCAATCGAAATTCAAAAACATACATCTAAAACTTCATTGACAATAGAAAACTAAATTATATAAATATCGTTTGAAATATGTATAATTAGTTACATGTATAAAATATATTTTTTTCATTTTGTAACGAATCGGACGGCCGGAAATATCCCGAATCCATCGTCGTTCCGAGGATGTAAGTGATACTAGGAATTGTAGAATTTACAGCGGATGGTAAGAAAAGACACACGATAACATACGGTTACCTATGCTGTTCCTCGAACTGCTGGAAACCGGCTTGCACTGTTGAGAGACTTTGTGAACGATGTGATGTATCAGTCGGCTCGTTTCCGGATAACTCACCTACACCGATCAGTCTTGTGATTCAACACGCGAATCACTTCTCTGGTCTTATAAAACTGCACTGTTGCGTAAATCAATTTGATTCACTGAACAAGTCTTTCTTTAGTAGGATATTTGATTGAAATTCCGGGCGACGCGACGAAAAGATAGAGTTGTCAGAATTTCTCTAATATATAATTATGCATGATGAGATAAGAAAAAATGAAGGAGCAAGAATGTAGTTTATATACGAAATATATGATATTGATTTAGTATCATAAGAAGTGTAATACAGTTATCAAAAAGACGATGAGAAAAAAAGATCAGCAGATGGCGGATAATTTTCACCCCACATCAGTTTTACAGTTTACGATCCTAATCTTTATCACAACTATAGATAGTGGATACGATACCGTTATCGAGAGCACATCGATATCTAATCATACTTTTACTAGTTAATAGTTAAATATATTAAGATTGTAAATTGTTTATATTTTCGAAATCGCTTGAGATTCGAATACGAATAAATTTATGAAAAGTTTCTTTTATTCAACGGAATAATCGTAACACTTGGAAAACAGTGATTGCTTTATTCTTATCTGTGTTACAATTACAATACTGGAATTGTTACGTTTGTGATAACTTCGTAATTAATTTACTTTGGCGCGGATTAAACGACAGATGTAAACTGCTTCGCTAGAAAGGAGAAACGATGTTATCGTCTTGAATGTTTCTAAACATCACGACGACGTGAGAATGTTGCTCCGTCACTCGCCTCGAATGGAAAAGCAACAACGGCCGTTTTCCACATTTTGCACTCGGTTGCGCGATACGTTAAAATAGCCGACTATATAGTCTCTCGAGACTTGAAGAAGCTCCGGTTGCCCTCGTATAGATGTACGCGAACACGCCGTCTCTCCCTGTCCCCCCCTCTCTCTCTCTCACCGTCTTCTTTTTTCTCACATGTTCTATCGTTCCTGCTTCGTCTCTCTCGTACCCTTTTGTCCCGACAGAAGAAACGCGGGTCGAGGAGCTTGTGCCCTCGCCGCCGCCGCCGTTAGGTACGCGAGCGTGGAATTCGCGATTCTATCGCGGCACTCAACGCTATATAAGCCGTTTCAAAGTCAACAGTCATTTCTCTCGACATACAAACAGATCCTAATAAACGACAGGCAAATTGATTTATTAAGAAACAATATATTGAAAGGAATATATATATTTTAATAAATTATTTGTTTAAATAATGCCCTTATTATTAAATATAATGATATATTTATTTGGCCAATTTGACTTAACTTTCATTCCTTTTTGAGTAAATATTTATATACTGTAAGTAAATGTTTGGTTGGCACTGTATATGTCAAATAAATATTTTTTAAATTTAGTATATTTTTTTTCAGTGTGTAGTTTCAGCTTCTAAAAACGATTCTTTTGTTCATCATTGCAATTTCGTATCGAACGGTAAAATAAGTTTCTATGTAAAAAAAAAAAAAAATAGAATTTCATACGTACGAAAGTAAGATTCTATATAGCACAGGCATTGCAATAATGATTAATATAATTGATATGTATGTCTATTGATATGTATGTCTATTTCTGTCCTGAAAAAAAAAAAGATATTATATCAACAGCATTAATTTAATTTAAAATAATTTTGTTGATTTAATAATACTATTAACGAAACAAATATGTCATGCTCTTGTTTTAACAAAATTTTAGTAATTTTATTAATTTGTTATTAAATTAACAAAATTGTTTTTATTTAAAATAATATTGTTAATATAATATCATTTTTTCACTGTGTATCACTATAAATCAACTTTAATCTCGATTAATTTACTCTCTATCTTTTTTATCAATCTTACAATTAGAGAAAAAAAACATAAAAAATATATAAAATCGAGATTAAGTTAATTTACATTACATTATTTACATTACATTATTAGATATCAAAGACGCAATCTAATTCTCTTGAGTTACGCAATGTTATGTTGTTTTTAACTTTCATGTAAATCAATGTCAAGGTGTAAATCAAATCATTTCAGTAGTTTCAAAGTAAATAACGTTCATATTAACTTATGCATTTAGTAAATAATAAATTAAAATTGAGTCAAATTTAATACATTTTCTCGAATTAAATTATTCAACTTTATCGTTTTAGTTAAACTAATATATTGAGCAGCAATGACGTCTACAGAAATGATTAAAATAATTCAAATCGGATATAATATGACATTATGAATTTAACAGTATAGAAGAAATGGACAATAGGAAAACATTTTGTACGCGATCATAAAGAAATCTCGAGGGATACACGAAAACTATAGCCATAGACAATTTAATATAACGATTCTCGATCGAGACTACAACACGTTCCTACATCGACGCGCGGTTTCGATCTCATCTTTTTCACCGTGAGATCAATCGATATTGATGAGCATAAAACTTTCACCGTGGCGAAGCTTCTTCGGTACGAAAAAGCGAAACGGAAGCGGGGAACAGCGAGCTGGAAGGAAAGGAAATCGTTGGAGGAGCGAGCATCGAGTATTCGAAGGAACAGTCGTGGGCAGTCGCTAATAATGCCTCCTATTCATCTCCCTCTTTGCGTATCTTCGCTGAACTTAAAACCTACGGCCCGCGAATACGCGAGTGAGATATATAAACGTTGGTAGGAGGAGAGGAGACATCTGGTAGCGGCGGTTTCCCCAATAGCCACGAGTACGTGCGATGTGCTTCACGCATCGCTCTCGTCACACTTTCGGACGGCACGCGTGTGCGCACGCATGCACGCATGCACGCACGCACGCACGCATCAGCGGCGCAGCAAGAGGGGTGGGGAGGGGGGGGGGGGGCGGGGGGAGGGGGAGGGGAGCACTTTGGAGACGGGAATAGAAAGGGACAAGTTTATTGTGTTCTGGAAAGAACTTGCCATAACAGGAAGTAATATGCAATAAAAATAAAACGCACGATAAGATAAGAGTATCGAGACCAAGTATGCATCGGCGTACGGGACCAAGAAAAATGTAATAAGAGATAAAGAGAAAGAGTTAGAGAGAATGAGAGAGAGAGAGAGAGAGAGAAAGCGAATTTATTTTTATGCCCCGGGATCAAATCCCCAATGAACGATAGCAATAATCATTATATGAAACTGATAAGTCCGTTCAATAACAAAACCCTAATAATACTGGAGAGAAAAGACAAAGCTGCACAGGCACCAAGCCCCATAATGTTATGGGCATTTGAGGACACTTGGTAAGACGAACAAAGACGAGACCGCGAGATGGGAAGGAGATTGGAGGAGGGAAAAAAGAAGGAGAAAGGAATGAAAAAGGAAAAGGAAGAATAAAAAAGTCAGCGCGGACAGGAACGAGAGATGCGAGGCGATCGCGAGCAAAGGGCACGTGTAATTGGACAGCGAAGGGCACCTCTCTCCTCGCTCGTCGGCAACGCGCGCCCTCCCGCGAGGCGAGAGGCGAGAGACGTGCGGGGTGCGGCAGGCAGGCACTACTGCGCGGGGCGATGAACGGGAAACGCGGCGTGGCGTGGCGTAGCGTGGCGTGGCGTGGCGCGGCGCGGCCGCGACGAGAAGCGGCGTCCGTTTGTATATACCTCTCTGATCTCTCGTGTAACGAGAGTTGTTGGGCTCCGTCGCGCGCGATAGTCGGAGCGTGAGAGAATCACGGGGTACGCGTAGAGCCTAGGCACGATACTGAGGACCTCGGAGCCGCGGCGGCTCCGCGCTTTCCTCAAGAGGGAGGCGGAGAGGCGCGGGAGAAGGCACGACGAAGGAGAGGGGATCGGTTGGGCGGGTGGGCAAGCGAGCGAGAGGGTAACAGGGGGGAACGGAAGGGTATAGGATAGAGGCAGGGGTAGAGAATTCTCTCTGTTATAGATTAAAATTTTTTACGGGGAAGATATTGATTGTTGCTTTTTATTAATGTAACATTAAAGTGGTGCCCGCGGCGGTGGGGGCGATCGCGCCCCGCTGTGCGCGCCCGCCGTGTGGTGGGGCCCCCCTTCCGACCGGAATCGGGCGATCGGGTGGGGATGACGAAAGAGAGGATGTGGGGGGATGGAAAGAGGGTACGGAGGCGCGCAACGACGAGCCGAGGAGAGGAAGTAAGAACCGACCCGACGTGCGTTTCGCGAAACGACGGCGGTAGGGGAACGTAGAGAAGAAGATCTGGGCGGGGGTGAGGAAGAGGCGAGGAAAAGGGGGGGGGCGGAGGGGGCAAGAGGAATAGGGGCACGGGAGAGCGATTCGCGAGAGGCGCGTTGCGTCGCGGCGGTGGTGACGGCGGACGACGATGGAAGGAACGGGGGCGGAAGGGTTTGAAGCGGCGGAAATAGTGCCATAAATACGAACATTTTTCGTAGCGTCTTGCAAGCCCTGTTTTGACAATCATCCCCACCAACGCGATCTCGCGTACCCTCTCCGAACGATTCCTACCCAGGCGGCCCCTTCGGAACCCCTCTCGTTTCCTCTACGGCCTACCCGCTGCCGTTCGTTCCCCTTTGCCTCGCAACCCCTTCGGATCTTAAATACGTAGATACACTTACACATACGACCGAATGAACGGTCCCCCACGCGTATATACAAAAAGGGGCTTCGTCTCGCTCGCACCCTCTTCGCCTCACCTACCAAGCATCCCGCGGACAATTCCCCTTTTCCCTCCCCTCTCGCCTCCTCATTCTCCTCCGTTTCGTTCGTACTCTCGGCCTATTCTTCTACTCGCTTGTGACATTTTTCGCGAGTTAAGGCCCGCACGAACTTTGCGGAAATCCATCTTGCGCTGACTCCCCGCTCCATCCCTCTCATACTTACTCTTCTCTCCTCACCCCTACCGAGCACTTTTTTCGTCCTCTCTCTCTTTTTTTTTTCTTCGATTCTTTGCGTCTCGGCTTTTTTTGAAGGGGAAGAGGAAGAGAGGTCGACGCGGGACGGATCGATGCTTCCTTTCGAGACAGCGACGAGTAGAGAGAAGACGGGGGCAAAGTACTCAGGTCCCCTTTCCTCCCAAACCGGGTGGACCAGTTAATTGCCGATTTACCACACAACGACGTGTAACATGTAACGTTGATGTAACATGTCATCGCGTGTCGCGTACGTACACACGATTGTAATTGAGAGTTGTGGAGAATTGCGAAAGGGAAAATGATTAATGGCGTCACACGCGGCGTGATCGGATCAGAGGTGAGATTAATCGAGGGAAAACGCTAATACGAGTTCATCGTTCGCTCGATTACGCATGTAACCGTATACGCGCGTTAATGTATGCCAATCTTCATAATCCTGCGCGCTGTCGTGCCGTTGATGCATTCTCCGGTCTTTATAGGCGCATTCCGAACCGTTAAAACTATTCAAGTTACAATCATCGAACGCCGGTCTCTCGCCGCTCTGTCACGTTTGTTGTATCGTACGTTTACGTAACGTAGTCTATAGATACTGTTTTTGTCCAGAAAAGCAACAAGCGCGCGATTAATACGCTCTCATTCTATAACATTAGTGCTTTCCATTTTCACATAAATAATACTCAGTCCAAAGTTATGTATGTATTTTATATTCACATAATACTCACTACTTACTTACTTTGGAGACAATGTTATCGCGTAACAGATTTATAAAAACCTTACTTTTAATGTAAGTTAACAAGACTCAGTCTCAAGCACATGTCTCAAACTTATACAAATTGTAGTAAGTAAAAATTCAGTTACACCTCAATGAGAAGGAATATGCATTCAACTGAATTAATGACGTCACAAATGAAAATTCTGAACTGATTGTGAGTTTTGATATAAAATGAAAGGCAACTATTATTTTAGTCGAAAAAAACCGTGCATTTCTGCTCATACATAGTCCAATATAATCTCGTGTCTATAAGGTAACGAAAAAGGTTCTGTTGATTTTGAGATTTCCTAAAGGGTACCTCGGCGCGTCCCTTCGCTCTGTCAGATGGAAACCATTCTTTCCAAATAGCGCCCAGAAAATATTGACTTCTTAAACACCCATAACTACATGACCGTTTAAAACATTCTTCTAGGAAAAAATCACTAAACATGCCATTAAAATTTTATTTCTTTCTTCGGCACGTCGCGCATAAAGAATTAACGATAAGAAATTCGAAGAATACCGATGAATCTGGTCTATCGTTTTACTGCTTACGAAAGAAACATTATTTCCTAAAGGAATATTGCGCGAAATCCGCAGAGTTTGTCATCGCTATCCACTAGTATGTAAAGAAGAATTCCGAAAATGTCTATCACACTCTTTCGTAATCCTCATTAAATAGGGCAAGTCGTATTACCTTCGTCGTTCTATCAATTCTTCAGCAGAAGCTCGAGAAAGAGAGTCGAAGGAAGCCACTTCGGAAACCGCCGGATTGTATTTCGGCATCGCCATTCGTTCGGCACGAAGTCGAAGCCTCATGTAGGAAGGATGATCGAGGGAGACACGATCGATTCCGTGCAGTCATCACGCAACGATCGATTTCGAGCTGATTTCGATATTACCTATCCAGACGCCAGAGAAGAACCGGATGCCAACAATACCGAGGTATCGCGCACTGATACTACCGATACCTTTTCCAGTCCGACATTTCAACATCAATATTTTAACATCCTCAGTCGAAAGTAGATTCTTACAGCTATAATTTTGTTTTAATATCATTCGAAAAATCTCGAGATATTCTTGAAAGACTTACTTCGAAAGCATAATATTACTATTTAAAGATTCCAATATTTTCCTTTTCAATATCGAACGTATAATTAATCTTTCTTGCTACTTTCTCTCATAACTGCGCATACACTTTGAATGTGTTCTTAAAATAATTTTCTGCTTCGTTGCAAGAATTAGTCTGTAATACCTGGAAATTTGAGGGCTCGTTCCTAAAGCTATCGATTTCGAAACTGTTTGAGAATAGAAGTATTGTGAAAGGTGCGACACTTCCTTTTTGTTGTCAAGAGAATATTCACACTTCAATCCGGTTTACGTGTTGTTACGTATCGTTCATACGGAAGAATGACCTTTTAGCTGACATGAGTTTTCTTTTCGAGAATAGAACACCTTTATCAAGTATCAAAATGCCATTATCTATCAGAAGCTTTGATGGGTTCGTCATTTCCGTGTAATTCTAGATTTAGCGCCATAAACTTTTCTGTGCTACATCGCAGATAATTATTGTTCTTAAGCTATTTCATTTTTACGGATTAACCCTCCAACCGAAGATTTGAAGGTAAATTTTTAATTTTGAATTATTTTGTTTCAAATTCGAACATTTTTTTATATAAAAAACGTTTTGGATCGTATCATTATAAAATCATTTTCTTGAATATTCAAAGAATATATCAGAATATATCAGAATTGTATTTGTGAATGTTGAAAGAGTGTACACGGAAAAAAATGTTTGATTGAACTAACTGAAATTCTGCTGAAAAATATATGAATGATCTATAATAGAATTTTGATTAAATCTACTACATTTCTGATTAAATCTATTAGAATTTTAATTGAGATAACAAAAATTCAGAATTTTCTGGTTAAATTAGAATCTTAGAATGCTAGTAGATTTAATCAAAAATCTAGTAGATTTAATCAGAATTCTGGAGCATTCATTTTTCATCAGAAATTTCTGTTAAATTAATCAAACATTTTTTTCCATGTACCAGAATTTTTTTCAGAGTTTTTAGAGTCCAAACACCTTTCTTGAAAAATACAATCAGGCCACCAATGACCCGATTAGACTAAGAAAGCAGTGAAAAAGTATTGAATCATAGAGAGTCAAAAGTCAAACGAATTCTTTATATTTCGGAGGAGAAGGAAACGGGGTACGCGACCGGAGATTTTGTTGGAACCTTGAGGTGACGTAAAGTCATGACGAATCTTTGAGCTCCGACATCGGTGGCGCACTGTAACGGCACTAGTCCGCATGCGAACGATACTCCAAGCATGACGTGGCGTTTGGTATAGTTCGCGAACGCTGCTCCGTAGCTCGTTAGAAAATGACGCCATCCGTCTTCGTTTTGAATCGTGCGTCCGCTCAGATTCGCGTTACTGAACCCGCTAGTTATCTTATCGCGTTATGGAAAGGAATTTCGATTACGTCGTAGACAGGTCGGGCCCCCCTTTTTTTTACGACCATGGCGCGATTAGCAGATCTTTTTTTTCTTTCTTAAAGTAAATGTTCACGCCTCGGTCTGGGACCGAGGATAAAATACCGGATGGAAAGAGGATAAAGTAGCGCAATAGAAAGGAAAGAGGAAGAAGGAGGACAAGGGGAGATTTATTAAAGCCGGAGATGATGCATGATATCGGATAGTTTTTTTTTTGTTCTTGATTGTGCTCCTTGTGGGGATATTTCGTCAGATTTCAATCGTGACTCTGGAGAGCAGAGTCTGAGACAATTGAAAAATACAGCCAATATATAGGAACAGAGAATAACATACGGAGATTTTAGCTAAAAATTTAGCTAGATACAGATCTGAAAATAATATTAGACTATCACAATTTTTAGGTAGAACAACTCAAACTGATTGCTAGAATCAGGTATCAAAATTTTTTGACACTCTAGCAATAAGTTTGAGTGTCTTACTTAAAAATTTTGATGGTTTAACAAAATTATTTTCGGATCTGTCTAGCTAAATTTTTAGATACTTTTTTTTTACTTTATTTTTTTTAGATTTTTAGATACTCAGCAAAATCGTTTTCTTCATTGCAGATTTTTCAACCTATTAGAAATCGTATACTTGTACAATTTTCAAACCGAAACACGATAAAAAATCATCGTAAACAAAAAAATAAAAAAACATTTTAAAGCCTGATGAAACTCGTTTTAACATGCTTTCAGCCGTTTTTAAAAAAATTTTCTACGATGACTTTTTTACTGTGTTTCGATGGTCTGATAATTACGCAATTTTAAACGTTTTGAAAGTGTTTCTTTTTTTGCAAGTAATATATAAATGACTGATGAGTAAAAATTTAAAAATAAAGTCTCTTTTCAAGTGCAAAGATCATGACCGAAGAAAAAAAAAAGCTAACAAATTTGCAAACTAAATTTCCGATGGACGATTTTCATGTTAAAATTCATCGAAATTCTCTAGTTTCGATGTCAGATATATATATATATATATATACATGCGATTGATTTCGCCGATTCCGTCGAGTTTTTATCGAGCAAAAATCGACTCCGGAATTGACGTCCCGGGCATCTCATGAAGCAACCTGCATCCTCCTTTCTTCTCTCCTACAACATCATCTCGTTTATGAATCCACCATCTACCATCCTACCGTTCGTTTCCTTCGTTGCGGCGCGGCGGGCCGAGGCCAAGTTTAATTCTCAAAGACCGATAGCAATTTCCCGAGGAGAAAAAGGAGCAGGGACATGCGCGCGCTTGCTAGTTGCACTCGATCGATGCGTCATAAGCGATTAATCTATTTAACGTATCCGTGGCGTCGCCCACCGGCCGGCCGAACGAAGGAAAGACGAGTAACGACATTATCGGTTTCCTTTTTTAGGACGAACTACTTGGAGCGAATTTTTAAATTATAAAAGGAAAATGTCGGCTTATCTTAATGAAAACTCTCGTCTACTCTCCCATGTCGCTTTAATAAGTATTTTGAACATAAAATAAAATTGAGAAAATGTTTTATAAGTTTAAAAATTTTTAATACAGATATATATATATATCTGAAACTTGAAGAAAAAAGATTATCTTGTCACAAACATGCGGTTAGTTTTTCTAATTTCGAGAGATAATGCCTGAATGTTTATCCTTCAGAATGATGAAATATTTAATGGGAGACACAGAAAACACATTTTGCTACAACATGATAGATTTTTAAACGCGAAAGCGCATGCAAGTCTCGCGTAACGTTTAGACTTGTACATGGGAATTGCGTCATCGGTGTCACGTTTACGTGCTCCGAGATTGTTTGAGATAACTCTCGATCGGATTTTAACGAAGTAATTTGAACTTTTGTCGGCGCGAAATAGATAAGATCTTCACCTGTGTGTACTCTAGCAATTTGTACGGGGAAAAAAGCAAGGAAATCGTGGGAAATCGAGTATCTCGACTGGTTTGCTGTCGCCCTGAAAAACGTTCGCAAGAAAAACGTTCGCAAACGTTGAGGAATTTCTATTTTTATAGTTAAATTTTTAACAAGAATATCTTTTAAGACTTATTAAAATTTATGTTTCTTTCACAAATTTTTTATATTCATTTTCAATTTTATGTTTAAGCGTATTTAGATCTATTTTCTATTTTTTAATTTAGTAGTTCCTAACTATTTTTTAATTTCTTTCTTTCGAAAAATTTCTCTAAAGCTTTTCTAATTTTATTAACATGCTTTTTTATTTTATCAATTTATCGGAAATTTTTTGTATCAAAAGATTACGTAATGATTTTTCATAAAATCTACTCAAAAAGAAGGTCGCCTCTCGTTTGACGCGAAATCTGTAAAAATTAAGATCAACGATCTCGGGACAGACCCTCATACACGCGATCTTAAGCTCGAAAGGGCTGCACGTGGTCCTTGTCACGCGCGTGCGACGATTTAATAAGGGCCGATTATGCAGCATGCCGCTTCCCACGCTCGGCGTGATCGCGGTTTAAACATCACGGCGATATCCCCATCACGTGCGTACGTACTGTCCGTTGGGAAAAGAACGGGCGTGCGGACAGGCAGGTGGAAAAAAAGAGGGAAATGAATCATAGCACTGCGCTTTCTGGCCTTCCGGCGTACATATCGCGTGTACGTCCGAGCTGCCAGAAGAGCCACTCGTTCGCGCAATGAATGGTTTTTCTGGCTCACGTTGCTGCCGCTGGTAGTGGTGCTGTTACTGCCACTGCTGTTGCTGCCGCTATCGTAAATGCGCCATGTAAAGAAGTCACGGTAAAGTAGTAACGTTGTTGTACACGGTCGATTTAATTGCTTCCAACTGAGGCACAATTATCACCATGACATTTTACTTTTGTCGAACGATTCATATCGTTTTTAATTAGCAACGCGTGTAACTGACAACAGTCATTGATACATAATATGTGAAATAAAGTAAAATGTAGTGAAGTAAAATGAAGAATTGTACAGGACCGTCATGTCATCGAAAAAAAGAATCGCTGAATTTAATATTAGGATACTAAAATCATACTTATAAAGCAGATTCAAATATTTACTTAGATATTTGGATTATGCACTGTTAGTCTAAGTGTATAAGCTTAAATCCGCTGTTTGCTCATAGGTGGCATTAGTGAGCGTACAAAGCTACCCTGGGCACACAACTTTTTTTTATGTGTTTGACATCTGTCAACATTAACCAGTGCATATCATCAGCAATTTCATACAACAACATACATTTTTTCTTTCGTAATCATGTCTAGTTTTTTGCTAAAAAAAAAAGCATATGCGGGAAGCTTTGCTTTTCTGTTT
>Ga0157364_1005855_pt1 | contig 12568 bp, 8 predicted proteins | sample AttsexASBM2_FD_111476 | JGI IMG/M metagenome (GOLD analysis project Ga0157364, IMG submission 111476) | Fungus gardens microbial communities from leaf cutter ant in Ribeirão Preto, State of São Paulo, Brazil - Atta sexdens ASBM2 | ecosystem: Host-associated > Fungi > Mycelium > Unclassified ... | reverse complement strand
TACACTACCTATATACATTGCATATATGTACTATCAGAACATGTCGCGACGCGTTTAACAGAAGTGTCGATGTTTTTGGATACATACGTTCATATATACATTCATACATACGTCGTTTATACATATACATTCATACATATACGTTCATACATTTACGTTTATACATTTCCTTCCTTTGTAATACATGTATTCATACATATAAATCTTTTGAAGATCTGACATGATTCATCATCCATTTATCATCAATAATTGACATGGAATTTTTCTTTAATTTAAATAAAATAATTTAAATAAAAATTAATAATTTTAATTAATTTAATTAATAATTTTAATTAATTTAAATAAAAATCAGTAATCAGCTGAGAGATGCTTCTTGTCAAAAAGTAATGTGACATAATACTGCGAGTGCCCTCTGACAGATTTTGTAAGAACTTATTGATTTGCCCTCGTATTATTGATGTGTTCCCGAGGATATTGTCAGATATGATTCTCTTTAGAAATTTTGAAAATGAAAATAAAGCTGTGTTCACCAATAAAATAAACTATAATTCTATATGGTATGTTTTCCTTATGAATTTTAGGAAGGGCATAAGCCTTAGGAAGAGTGGCATCACTAGACTGCAAATGAAATGATGTTTTGTAAATATATTCTTTTTTCTCCCATATTTTATGGGAATTAAGTTGTTTAATCTTTTTTCAATCATCTTTTCCAAATTTTTCTGCACTACACAATACGTATTTTCATCTAATAGTAATTCTTTCTGTATACACTTCTTTATCTAGAGCAACCGTGACATTACCTTTACCTGCCCGAGTGACTAAAATATTTGGATTATCTTTTTAAAACAAATGTATAGTTTTTAGAATTAGAAATTCCTACGAATTTATATATATCTTGAGCTAGATAAATAAGTATGAAGAAATTCTTACATTATGGAACGTAATTCTCATCGTTAAAAGAATAATTGATTTTTAATTTTTAATTTGAACGTGAAGATCTGACATGATTCAGCAGTATTTATCATCAATAATTGAGATTTTTCTTTAATTTAAAATAGTTGTAAAGCGAAAGAAATATGTTAACTTATTTATACTAAGGAAGGCTCCGTATAACCAAAATGTTTATATTATAATTTATATATTGATAATTTATATATTGATAATTATATTGATATGTTAAATTTATATTAAGTATATTAACAAAACATCTTATATTGCTCGTTCTTTGGTCGTTGATTTTTTAATTGAAATTATAGAATTTATTATAATTATAACCTTCACGTCGAACGCCGTTCTCGAACTAGAAAAAAAATTTTTTAATATTGAGCGATCGGAAAAGTTTAAAAAATTGAAGATTTTCATGTCTGCTGGAATACCAATATGAGTTCAAGAAAACGAAATCTGTGGCAAAAAAAAACGGAGAACTGACAACCATGTTTGTGATTTAAAATTTTTTCATTTTTCATCGTCTCGATAAAGCGAGACAGAAAAAAACAAAAAAGGATAGAAGCTCCAATTGTAATCAGTGAGGCTTCGTATGGATACGCCGAGTTAGGCTCGTCGAGCGAAACAGCGAGTCGATCCTTCAGAGTCTGTCCTTCTCTCTGTGATCACTTATTTCTAGCGAAAATGCTTTCTAGGCGATCTTGACCGCTTGGTGAGTATCATAAGAGAGAAAGAGACATTCTAAATAACACATAATTTTAATTTTATTATATTAATCATATTTCTTTCTTATTAACGTATAATAGCAAACAGGATATCAAAACGCAATAATTTGAGATATTAATTAATTAATCAATTATTTTCCATTAATTAACTATTTTCCATTTCCGTTGTATACCGCGTTCATAAGCCTCATTCGCAAGAACTTGGCGTGATCGAGTGCGTAAGGTGAGATCAGAATATTGGAGATCTTCGATCAATTTTTGCATATTTCTCTTTTTGTTCATAATTTTTTTTTAAATAAGTAACTGTTATTAATAAAAATATATATAATATTAAATATATTTTTATCAGGAGATGCGGTAGTGTCTCCGGCCATGTTCAAAAAAAAGTAAAAGACATAAAGACACTACAAGTCTCTTATCCCAAATCATCAAAGTCTATTTTTTGGGAGAACAGAACTAAAATTTGAAAATATTTGATTGAAAAAATTTTGAATCGCAACATTCTAAAAGACAACATCGCCACGTAATTTGAGCCAAAAGAAATAAAAATCAGTCAAGCCGTTCTGGAAATCAAGCAAAAAGTGATGATTTTCGTGAAAAATGAAATAACGTTTCTTCTTCTCCTTCTTTGTCCGCAATCACATGTACTTCTTTTCTCTCTCATCTTTCACACCTCCCCCCAACTTCGACCAACTCCATCTCCTGCCCCCTCCCCTCCTGTTCCCCCACTGTACACCACCTCTCTCTTTTTCGCCTTATTTCACTCTTTCGTTCTCTTTCAATCTCGTCTGCTGAAAGTGTCCGATGGTCACTCAGGATAGTGATCTTAACAATGTGAGTCAAGGTCATATTAATCTTTTTGTATAACTTCATAACACATCATGGGTGACTGCTAAAATTTTCCGAAGATTATTTGGTGTGATGATCTTCATAATGTGTGGATCAAGGTCATCGGAAGTGAATTATCCTTTGATGATCTCTAATAGTCATTATCTTAATTATATATGTCACGATCAGCGTCATCGTTCAATTCCTTATTTCATTTCTAATAATTTCTTAACGTGAGATGGGAGATTGCTTCCGAAGTTTGCAGGAAATGTAATGGGAAGATAAGTATCGTATACCGCAGATCAATGTTAATAAGTAATAATTCCAGATTGAAAAAAGGAATAAAATTAAATAAAAGTTACCAAAATATGAAAAGGCTATCCAAAGTTGCATATAATTATAAAGCACTAAGAAAAATTAAAAATAACAAATGATGTATCGAGCCCGATTAGGTCATTCTCAATGTCATAATTATAAAGTAACAAATATATATATATATATATATATATATTTGTATGTATATATAGATCGGTTTTAAAACTGGTCGATAAGAGATAAAAAAATATATGTACAGACTTGTAGTGGAAGTGTACTGATGGTATTCATCATGACATTATCGCAATTTGTCGTTAATACTTGACATTACATCCCAGTTGATGTAGAGCGTGTCATTATGAATATATACTTAAAATAAAGAATGGGCCCTTCCATCGCTCATTCTCTTATGAGAACGTCATATCATAGTCTCTTTGTCTCTTCGATTTTAACACAACCTTTAATATTTATTTCAATTGCAACAGAATGAATTTTTAACATTGTATGAATATACTTTTTTTGTGTTTGCGAGGAAGAAAAAAATCTTCACATAGTCCCTTATCCGGGATGCTTCCGAAGGAGAACTGAATGAAAGAAAGATACCCAGGAGCTGGTCTCCTAATTGTTGCAGGAGTCTATGTTCCTCCTATAAGGAAAGATAGCGAACATCATCGCCTACTTGCTAAAAAAAACTTTCCTTATTCAGCATCTCCGCAAGACCACATTGGACATACCTCGGAACTGCCTATCCAGCATTTCATCAGGATATATCCAAGTCATGGAGTATACGCTCCCACCTCCATAGTCCAGTATCCTATTTAAAACTAGAATCCTATATTATATTAAATACTATCCTAAATATGTACATTATATAAACATTTGTACGCATGGTCGTCATCAGACCCCAGACAAGCTAAAAGAGCCCTTTGCCTCTTCAAGGCCTGATGCTCCCACTTGGCCCACTCATTCTTACGCATGATGGCCTCGAAGAAATCCGCAAGAGCCGTCCAACACACACAGCGGAGCAGATAGCTGCCCTGACAATAGAACCGTATGTTCTGCCAAGGACATCGAGCCCCAACCGCTTAAAAAGCGACGTCCTTTCCAACTCAAAGACCGAAGATGGACAAAACAACAACGTGCATCGCTGTATCCGCAGTCGCACGACAATGCGCACAAATCGGCGACACGTTATGTTGTATCTCAAAAAGATAGACCTCAAAGCATGACGCTATATTTCAAAAAGGTAGACCATTAAAATCTGGGTCATGCGGATTATATAGATATATTAAAAATAAAGAATGAGCCTCTCCATCGCCCATTCTCATGAGAAATCACGCAATTACATTTTCTGCGTCTCTTCGATTTTAACACGATCTTTGACATAGAGATTTGACATAGAGATGGAAGTTTTTTTGGTTAATTTCTTAAATCATCGTATTTCAATCATTGATTATTTTGAAAGCTCACTGCTAAAGTGTCCAACTTTCGCTCCAAGAGGAAAGTGCCTTAAGGGTTGCAGCGCAAAAATAAAAAATGCTTGGAAATAGTAGCGCATAAAGCAAAGAATTATTTTGCATAGTCAGAGTAATTTAATTTTAATTTTGCAATCTTAGACGACTTAGGGATGAATATGTTCGCTCCAAGAGGGAAGTGCCTTAAGGATTGCAGATTATAATCCGGCTATCAAGTTAGCCTGAGAGAGGAATATGGACATACAATTTATTGGAGAAAAATCAGAGTTTTTAAACTTAACAAAATACACACGACAAAGTCGGAGAAATACAATATAGACTTTGCAATGGTAAATTCCAAAAAGCTCTTGGCATCGAAACTGCGGAATTTTGTGATGCGTTCATTGAATAATAGAGAATGCAGTGCTTTAAAAGCTGCGGACACACTGCTAGAGAATCCTTTGTATGATACGGATAGTGATACCATTGTTAAATGTTAATGAAATGAGAAACAGAAAAGTTAAAACATTTAACGAAATTAAAGCTCTCGACGAAAATTCTACGAATATTTATTATCCATCGCTTATCGATGATTATTCCAAACAGACTAAGGAATTAGAATCATTTGTACGATTTTGCCAGATTTTGGGAAATTATGAGACAGATGTCAAAAAAATGACGAAGTCCAACCTTACAAATTTGTACCAGATTTATTTAAAAAAAAACGAAAAAAGTATTATTTAATTAATCATTATCGATTTAATGTAAAAACTGAATCCGAAAAATACTTTTATTCGCTGCTTCTTTTGTTTAAATTGTGGAAAGAGTGAAATCAAAGTGCATACGAGACTTACACGGATGCCTTTAAGAATTCAGCATTTGCTTTGAAGACGATGAAATGTCGAAAGGCTCGAAGAAATACAGTCAGCTTTTGAGTGCGTTGCTGAATTAATTGAGAAGCGCGAAAATGATCTGAAAACAACAGATAGAGACAAATTCGACGACAATGAACTGGATTGCAATCTAATAGAAGTTGACGATGCGACGAAAGATCTGATAGAATTTGGTAAGAGTGATGCCCTGATTAATTTATCGCAAATGATTGAAAGAAGACCAGAAAAAAGTTTTCGATAAAGTATGTCAAGTTTTACAAAATAAAAATCAGATTTTGCGACTGTACGTAAGGCGAAGTGGTATAGGAAAAAGTTTTCTTATTGAAACGATTACACATTGGATCAGAATACATTTAAAAAAAGTGACTGCCATATTTGCTCTCACGGATATCGCGGCATTCAATATCGATGACTTGACAATTCATAGCTTCATAGCATTCATGTTTCAGCTACCCGTCACCCATGAATTTCGGCAAAATATATGCACTTGTCAGTCACATGGTTTTGAAAACTTTAAGAAATAAATTAAATACTGTCGAATTATATATAATCGATGAAATATCCATGATTTCGAATATGACATTTATGTTTATCAATCGATTATGTGAAATCTTTGATACGACAAATACAGATGATGGTTTCTTTGGCAGAAAACATTCTTCTGTTTGGAAACTTGTTACAGCTTCTCCCTAGAAAAGAACAATCTTCGTTCGTGAAAATGTCTCGTTCAAAAATTCACAAGTATTTAGGTATCATGGATGGATTTGATTAGTAAAGATTGTTCGATTACGATAAACTCTTGATTAATATGCGACAAAGATGTGACAACATATATGTGATATACTTTCTAAAATACGAATAGATTTGATAACGGATTCTGATATCAATGTTCTTCAGTCAAGAAAAATCCATTTCAAAGGAAGTAGTTGCGACGAAAGATTGAATGCACTTTGCACATGAATCAATTGCCGGTTGATACAATATGTTTATTATCCACGTGTTATTTGCAAGATTTTGAACACCACAATAAAATTGACGGATGAAATTGTACTGATAGCAGAAGATGATGTCGATTGTGCTCCAGCAATGAAAAAGAGTGCACAAAATTTTGGAAGATAAAAATGACAAAGTTTCGGAAACAGCTGGCATTGAAAGAGTAATAGTGATTTTGGCGACATTGGCGCTGAAGTGATGATTTGACGAACTATTGATGAACTTTGGGACTTGTCAATGGAACGGCAATGTAGTTGCAGCTAATCGCTCTGTTGATGGAAATCGTATTGATCGCATTAAAATAGTTATTTCGGATAACAAAGAAATCACAATAACGAAAGTAGATATTAAATTCGAAGTATTTCACAAAATGGTGATACATCGGAAACAATTTCCATTATCTTTCAATTATGGACTAACTATACACAAAAGTCAAGGAATTACGTATAAAAATGCAATGATGAAATGAGTGTGTTCTATGTAGGTCAAGCTTATGTAGGTTTATCACGAGTGAGTACACTGGAAGGCCTACATTTGATAAATTTTAGTACGGCATTTCTTAAAGCAAACTCGGAAGCCATTGTTGAATATAATCAATTGAGATCTGTGTTCAAAGCTCAGCTACCACAAATCCATTCGTTCCGAGAAAAAGGCTGTGAAAACTGCCGATGGGCCCAATATCATTGATGATGTACAGAATTATGCGAAAAACCAGAAAGTATAGTTACATGGAAAATATACAGCCTCTACAACTACGACGATCATGTTTCGCTAATGTAATATTGCAATATGCGTTTCATTGTGTACGTATCAGGCAACAAATACTGAAAAATAAAGTATCAAACGCATTGACTGATGCTGTCTGCGCGTATGCTGAGTATAAGTGTTGCAATATTCTAGCAGATAGAAGATTTATCGAAGAACGAACAACAAGATGTTTCGGAATTTTTAACGGCTCTAATGACGACGTATTCCAAAATCAATGTATTAGAACTCGAATTGAAGCACGTAACATCTTGTTCAAATACCAAATGTAATTACAATGTAATTATGTTGGAAAAGAATTTGTTAATATTATCTACACAGTCGAATTAAAAAGGAAAAAAAAGTGTCTCTACAAACTTTGATTGATTTAGAATTTTCGAAATAGGAAACGATAAATGGCAATTGTAACGAATGTAAGGGTACCGTTTCTGAAAAAGAAAACCATAATCGAATCGACTTTATCCGTCTTAGTAATACAACTCAATTTATACACTTTTCTAAACAGTGTTTCTAAAAAAATTATCGACAATCGAATTAACGCCGTCTCGACGAGTATTGTTACGACTAATAAAAAAAAGTACAAGGTAATAAGCGCTATACTTCATGAAGGCGAAGAAATGAATCATGATCACTATACGTGTATGTTAAGAGTAGACAAAAAGTCGAAATGGTGCTACTTTAATGATTTACAAGTTATCAAGAAGAAATGGCTCAAAGAAACACAAGGGACATATTGTTCCTCGAGCAGATTAAGTAAGATTAAGTATGGAAATAATTTTTACATATGACATATTTTCTTAGAATAGAACGGAATTCTTCTGGTTTATGTGAACTTTAATAAACTATTGAGATTTATAATTAAATTTTATTTTTAGAATATTGAAACAATTAATCTGCTTTGGCGCTGCATTAAGGCTGCCGTAAGCTGAAATACATCATCAGTTGCTCCGGCGCCATATAAACGCTACCATAAACACTGCATTAAACTGCTCTAGTACAAGAATAAGCGCGAAAATAACACATCGGCTCTGACTGTATGTAGACTGCCATAAGCATTGCATTAAAACGAATGCAATAAAGTTCTGGCTTGCCCTAGGTATTGATATATTATAATGAATAACAAAAATATCTTACCGTAGTCGAAAAACGATTTTTGATTTTTCATATTATTAAGAAATGAATCTCTGATAAAGTTGATGTTAAAATCGGAGAGACGAAGACAATGTCGTTGCATTCTCACGAGAATGGGCGGTGGAAGGGCCCATTCTTTATTTTTAGTATATTCATACAATTCGCATGACCCAGGTTTGGGTGCTTTGAGATCTTTTTGAGATACAGCGTAACTCGTCGCCGCAATTTGTGCGCATTCTCGTGTGACTGTGGATGCACACTGTTGTTTTTCACCCATCTTGAGCCGCGAAGAGGACGTCACTTTTTGAGCGGTTAAGGCTTGATATCCTTGACAAAACATACAGCTTCATTGTCAGGACTGCTATATGCTCCGCTGCATGTTGGACAGTCCTCGCGAATTTCTGCGAGACCATCATGCGCAAGAAAGAGTAGGAGCGTCAGGCCCTGAAGAGGCAAAGGGCTCTTTTTAGCTCAGGGGGGCTGTCTGGGGTCTGACGACAATCGTGTGTAAAAATGTTTATATAATATACATATTTAGGATAGTATTTAATATATATATATAAGATAGGATTCTAGCTTTAAGTATACCGAACCATGGAGGTGGGAGCGTATATTCCACGACTTGATTGCACCCTGATGAAATGTCGCCGGGTAGGCGGTTCCGAGGTGTGCCCAATGTGGTCTTGCGGTGGTCTTGCTGGTTGTCTTCTCTTTATTCGATTAGGTTCTCCTTCAGGAAAATCCTGGATGATGGGCTATATGAAGATGTTTCTCCTCCTCATAAACAAAAACTATTCATACAATATTAAAAATTCATTTTGTTACAATCAAAACAAATATTAAAGATTGTGTTAAAATCGAAGAGACGAAAAAAATATGGTTGCTCACAAGAATGGGCGATGAAGGAGCCCATTCTTTATTTTAAGTATATTTACAGAATATTAATAATTCATTCTGTTGCAATTGAAATAAATATGCAATGTATAATCAATATTTATTATAATTATAAGTTACATATATACTATTATATTACATACTATTATATACTATTATATATTAAATATATACATAATATATATGATATATATTTATATGTATTATATATACTATATGTTTCAATTTTTTCTAACTGTATTGCATAAATTGTAGCTTATAGAAGGTTACGCGATAAGAGTCGAAAATATATACATTTGTGATACTAGAAAACTTCCCCGTCTGTATATCTGAAAAGTAGGTGATATATCCCTAAAAATTCATTAAAATGAAAAGATCAGGCCATGTTCAAAAACAGATCTACAAAAATGTAAACCTTTCAAAATTTAAATGATATCTAACAATATACTTTATCATGAAAAGCAACTGATATATTATTCAAGGTCCCCCAGTTTAAAGTGAACATATACTAAATGTATCCTCAAAAATTTAAACCTTTAAAAATTTAAATGATTATCTAACTATATATATTATTATGACAACTGATATATTACTGAAGATGCCAGATCAAAGTGAACATATATAAAGTGTATATATTATTTAAATTTAATGTAATATGTTATCATGAAATGTAACTTATATGTTATTGAAGGTGCGAATTCAAACGAACATACATACAAATAAAGCAGATTCCAATTTCATTCTAGAAAATAAGTGCGATATATTATTCTTAGTGCACAAAACATAAAAGTCAGTTTATTGAGATTTGATTTGAAATTTATACTAGCCCGTACAATGAAAAATAATTGCCTGTAATTGCAGAGTACTAATTTGTTAATGACTCGGAAAAAGAACATGGCGGCCTGCTTTTAAAAAAACTTTGATGAGTTTTTTGATGTCCACTTAGAAATAATGTCGAAGCTTTTACAAAGTAATCGAGAGGATGGAAGAATAAAGGCACAACTCTACTTAGGCATTATTTCAAGAAATTAATTTTTTTATATAATATTGATCGTAATAGGGAAATATATATATAACATGTAACTTCTTAAAAATACATAAATTTATTTGATACCCGTTTGTGTATAATAAAAAAATAGCAAGTTATTTTAATTTTTATTAAAATCAAGATTTTGTAATTAGATCTTTATTCTGCCCCCTCAATTATTACACTTGAAGTACGAAAAGTATTACATTAAAACGGTATTTTCAAAAGCTCTATAACGAAGTGAATATATATTAAAAATAATCAGTAAACTTTTAACCGTATAGCTTCTTTGTTGTCTTGACCCAAGAACATTATTTATGAATTTTGGATTTACTTAATATTTGCTCGTTTCAGGCAATAAAGCAACGTTTTTTGATCAATATAAATAGCTCGCTGAAAGTACGATATAAACTCAAAATCGGAAGTTGATATGAAAATTAGAAATTTTACTAAAGAAAGATTGTAGACTTTTAATCTGAACCATTCATAATTCTTTTATTTCAATATTCCATCTATCGAAAGTTTTTTGTCACGGGTTTCTTTCGTGTCCAGATCCATTCTGGTATCTTACAAGGTTCACGAAAGGTTGATATTCCAAGAATGGATCTGGACACGGAGGAAATGCATAATCTTTACATAGAAAGTGGAAGCCTCAAGAATATTATGAAATAATAATCTGTTTAATTAATTAAAGGAATATAAACTCATAATGCGTGTATTTGTAACTTGTTTCTATACCAAATCAGCTAAAAATGAATTCTACAAATGCGAAAATAAAATTCTTACAATCTTCTTTTGTAAATTGCGTAGTTTAAATAATAGTGACTATATTATTATGTCATTTTAAATGCTTATAATTTCTTAAATCAATTTTATTTATTCTCTTAGTTTTTTCATAATACGATTTTAAATATAAAATTGCAGCGTAAATCGTCACACCTGTCTATAAAACAAATCATGACCTAACTTAATCTTTATAATGTTGCTTTATAGTGTCAAATAGAAGCTCTCTATTGGAGCTGAAGACAATCATGCATATATGGAAAAATTCTTGAAAAATTATCGCGTAATATATTTGCATCTTGTAAAACAGCGTAAACTAAATATGCATATAATTTAATAAAAATGTTTTATAACGAAGTGAAAATATTCTGGAGTATCTTAAATGCATTCACTTGCAGGTACTTTATACAAATAATTTCTGTAAAAGAAAAAGGATAGGAATACGTAGCATTACTGCCTACTATATCAGTTTTGGAGCCCATTTGTCAGACGCTCATATTTGTTTATCTCACGAAAAAATTAATTATTGCAAAATTGCAAAGAGTATTTTAAAAATTGTTTATACTATTTGATGGAAGACTTTTTAATTTATACTTACGTTTTTAAAGTTTTATTTTGACTTTTTGTTTAAGAAATATTGTTTAAAAACAAAATGGTATGTCGGTATCAATTACTTATTTTCTTATGCGTTTCTCTTTCTATTTATACTTTCCTATACTATTTATATTTAGATATTGCAATTTATTTCAAAATGAATCAATTTTCTATCAAATATCATCGTGGATTTCTCGGTATCTTTAGGTTGAACAATATATTTGCTACTTCTGAAAAACTAAAAAATTGTTAAAAGCAATATATATTACATTTAATTAAGTTTTATTTTGTTTTAAATAATATGTTAATACATTTAAATCTTAGAGTTACTAAATGTTGTCACTGTCTATCTCTCGCTTTATGTGTTTTTATAGTTTTAATTTCTTTCTCAAAAATATAATCGGAAAGGAATTCCAAGGAATTTAATTAATATGATATTGTTATGTGCCATATTGTATATCTATGTATGTATAAAAAAATATTGTGCATTTATTCTACTAATTCTTTACTATAACTTTTTCCTTTTATTGAAAAATAATAGAAAAAATATAAAAATAGATATAAATGCTCTTCTATTCATTCATAATGTCATTTAATAATTAACGTCTCTGGCGAAAATTTTTCTCATATTTTTTTTTCATATAATTTTTTAGAATTTCTATAATTTTATAATTTTCTTTCATTTTTTATACGAATTGGAATTTCTTAGAAAATTTGTTCTCATCTGTTTCTCAGAATTTTTCATAAAAAAGTTCATTATAAAAAGTTAATTATAAAATATCGTGAGCCTTCTAAAATTTTTTGTAAATATAATTTCTGTTGAAATCTTATAAAAGCTAAAAAAATTTTTTAATATTTTTTTTAAATTAAAGAATGAGAAATTTCAAAATATTTCAGAATTCATTGTGTGAAAAATTCTGAGAAAAAATGTAAACTTTTCGAATATTTCTGAGTATTTCTGAAAATGTTCCAATTCGTATAAAATTATGAAAAAAATGTTCGCCAGGAATACTTTTAAAAATTTTTATAAATATCAAAATTCGAATCCAAAAGACGTTATATAAAATTTGAATATTTTATTTCTTGAAGAGAAATAATGTTTTCTGTCAAAAATTATTTCGATATATTAGGTGTACAAAAAAGTTCTGAGCTTTTTTTTGTAAAATTCAATCTTTATTCGTATGTAATCGTACGGAAATGGCTTGCTGCGTAACGCCAAGC
>Ga0157364_1005854_pt1 | contig 12569 bp, 7 predicted proteins | sample AttsexASBM2_FD_111476 | JGI IMG/M metagenome (GOLD analysis project Ga0157364, IMG submission 111476) | Fungus gardens microbial communities from leaf cutter ant in Ribeirão Preto, State of São Paulo, Brazil - Atta sexdens ASBM2 | ecosystem: Host-associated > Fungi > Mycelium > Unclassified ... | reverse complement strand
TTGACTGCCCAGGTTGGAGGTCATCAGGATCACCGTGTGGCGGAAATCGATTTCTCGACCTTCTCCGTCGCGCATAAAGCCGCGATCGAAGACCTGATAGAACAGATTAATCACATCAGGGTGGGCTTTCTCGACTTCATCTAACAAAACCACGCTGTAAGGACGTTTACGTACCGCTTCGGTGAGTACGCCGCCTTGACCATAACCGACATAACCCGGTGGCGACCCTTTCAACTGAGACACCGTATGAGCTTCCTGATATTCCGACAAGTTGAGGGTGATCAGTGATTTTTCGCCACCGTAGAGTACATCGGCCAGTGCCAGTGCGGTTTCGGTTTTACCAACGCCACTTGGGCCCACCAGCAAGAACACGCCCTGAGGTCCATTTTCTGGGGTCAGTCCGGTACCCGCAGCCCGTAAGCGTTTCGCGATAGCCGAGAGTGCCTTTTGCTGCCCTACCACCCGCTGTTGCAAGATCTCTTCTAGGGTTAATAATCCGCTTTGTTGATCTTTCATCAGCGAAGAGAGCGGAACCCCGGTCCAGTCAGCAATCACCGTGGCCACGGTACGGGCATCAACGTCCACGCACAATAAGCCTTCATCCTGTTGCAGCACGGCAAGTTGCTGATGAAGCGCCTGAAGTTCAGCTTGCCGACTGAGATCTTGGCGACAGGCCATCAATGCTTGAACCAAGGCTTTTTCTTGTTCAAAGCGACTCTGTAAGTGCTGCAGACGGGTCTCGATCTCTGCGGAACGTTGTTTCAGTTGGCTTAAGCGCTCACCTTGCGGCTGATTGCCGACGGCGATATCTTCGAGGATCCCCTGCTCTTCTAAGGCGAGGGCCGCCAGTTGCGCTTTTAACAGAGTCAACGGCTCAGGGACCGTATCCAGGCCCATACGGATCCGTGCGGCGGCGGTATCCAGCAGATCGACCGCTTTATCGGGCAACTGCCGACCGGTAAGATACCGCCGCGAAAGGGTCACCGCGGCTCGAATAGCCTGCTCGCTGATATGTACCCCGTGGTAGTCTGCATAGCGGCTTTTTAGGCCACGCAGCATCAGGCAGGCGCTATCGTCATCCGGTTCATCCACTTTGACTTGCTGGAAGCGCCGCTCCAGTGCGGCATCCTTCTCAAAATAGTGTTTGTATTCGCTCCAGGTGGTGGCGGCAATGGTCCGCAGTTCACCCCGGGCTAATGCCGGTTTCAGAAGATTAGCCGCATCGGCACCACCGGCCTGATTGCCGGCCCCAATAATAGTGTGAGCCTCATCGATAAATAACAGGACTGGGGTGGGCGACTGCTGAACGGCGTCGATGACATTTTTCAACCGTTGTTCAAACTCCCCTTTGACTCCGGCACCAGCCTGCAATAACCCTAAATCTAAGGTACGTAGGGTGACGGTTTTCAGGCTATCGGGGACATTTCCTTCAGCAATACGCAGCGCCAAACCTTCCACCAGCGCCGTTTTGCCAACACCCGGGTCGCCGACCAAGATCGGATTGTTTTTGCGTCGGCGAGAGAGAATATCCACCATCTGGCGGATTTCACTGTCTCGGCCAAAAACGGGATCAATGCTGCCCTGTCGGGCTTTTCCCGTGATATCGATCGTGAATTTATCCAGCGCATGCTGCAGGGAGGCAGGGAGGCCTTGCTCTCTGAGGTGATCACCGGTGACGGCGTCTTCGGGGGAAGCCACGGAAAGCGGTAGTACCTGCTGCTGCGCCTCTGCCCACTCTTCCGATTGAGCATCCAGCAATGGGCCGAGCTGTTGCCACTGACTTTGGCCTAAGGTCAGTAATGGCCACAGTGCATCGCAACGCAGTAATGAGGGGTTTTCGGTAGCTGCCATCAACAGGTGTTGGCTACGGATCTGCTCTTCTCCTTGCACAGAGGCCACCAGCCAGGCCTGTTTTAACCACTGGCTCAGTGCCTTGGACAGCTGCGGTCGGTCGCGCACAGAGCGCGGCAGCGTCTCCAACCAGGTCAGTAGCCCCTGCCATATGGCGTCCATATCCCACTCATAGCGACGAGCCAGTACCGTAATGTCGCCCTCCCCTTGCTCTAGCAGTTTGAGCAGCCAGTGCTCCGGTAATATTTCGCGATGAGCGCGGGTCTGGCATAAAGATGCGGCCCCTTCTAAGGCTCGGGCGGTAAAAGGGTTGAGGCGGCGCAGCAGCGCTGTATTTTCCATAGCAAGACTCTCACTGTCAGGGACCCTCTGTGGCACGCTACCGCCCATCGCTGTTCCCTAGGGTCAGGAGCCAAAGCGCATCAGGTCAGATTTCCGATTTATTTTTTGCTGAGTCCCCGTCGTACCCCCAGAGACTCAGCAAAAAAAGGGCAGCAGTGCTGCCCGTTGGGGGATCACGCCGTAGCGCGTTCATTCCAAGAATCAGAATGGATAATGTTGCCGTCTTTGTAGGTCCAAGTGATTTTTTCGTAACGCAGCTCAATGTCTTCGAGATGGTTATGTTTTTCGAAGGTGGGATCTTTAACGTCGTGCATCACCGGCTTCACCTTCACCACTTTGACGTTTTCTAAGCGGGTGTTGAAATACTCTACCTCCTGACCGGCGTCGTTAATTTTGTACCACTTGAATTCTGCAGCCTTGAGGGTCTGCCCCGTGGTGACTGCTTTGTAGAGATAGGGGCTAGAGGAATCGATCTCCTTGGTAAACAGAAACGGCGTGTGGATGCGGGTACCGGTCAATTTGCCGGTATTGTTATCGGTCGGGATGTACAGGTTATGTTGCTGTGCCACCACCTCGATACTGCCTTCGCGATCCTGAACGTCTACGGACCCTTTAATGTCCGCTCCGCCATCGTCTTTGAGCCACAGGTAAACTGGAATTGCCATATTTTTACTCTCCATTGTGTTGTGAAGCGTCATTATCCTTCGATGACGCCGGGGTCCTGTCCGATCTCTGGCAGGCATTGGCCTGAGGGACCAGACTGATTTCGACACGCCGGTTGCGGGCTCGGCCCTGTGGCGTAGTGTTTGACTGTAACGGGCGACTTTCTCCGTATCCTTGCACCGCAAAACAACTTGCCGGTACCTGGCCGATATCGCGCATCCAGTTACGAACGGCTTCCGCCCGTTGCAATGAAAGCAGCTGATTACGTTGCGGGTCGCCGGTGTTATCGGTGTGGCCGCTGATCAGAATCAACCAGCCGGGTTTGGCATTAATCCCTGTCAGCGCCTTGACCAGGATCGGTATTGAGTCTGTTTTCAAGGCTGCCTGCCCAGAATCAAACAGCGACAAGCTGTCCAAGCGGATAATCTCTGGCGGCGTCTCTGGCAGTGGTGCGACTACCGGTGGCGGAGGCGGTTGATAGCGGCTTACTGCATCCAGCAATGTCACGCGCAGATACTCCCCTCGATATAAGCCAAAACCGAGGCGCAGCGGCACGCCGTTACGGCGATAACTGTCTAGCTGCGCGATATCTTCACGAAGGACATCAATCTCTCGCGCCTTGGCAGCATCGTCTTCCATTGGCAGTTGCTGATAGCGGTTAAGGTCACTGTTAAGGCGGATCAATAACTGCCGGTTGTTCCAGCCACTGCTGAGCAAAGCCGCAATAACCGCTAAGGTCAGGACAGCCAAGCCATAACGGTAAGTACGACCTACAGGAGGGATACCCTGCCCTCGGGGTAATAAGGGAAAAATAAAGCCAGGTAACAGGGAAAGCACCGTGCTGTCGGTCCCGGCTGGCTGCCAGCCTGACACGCCGCTTAAGGCCGTACGGTCAGCCAGCCAGTGACTCCACAGACCGGTAGCGAGACTACCAGCCAGTAGCGGTGATATTCCCCATACCACTATCGCCGGGTAAACGGGCGGTAGATCCGGCTTTTCATCACTGAGTTGTTGACAGACCTCTGCTTTGCTCCAGCGAATCAGACCGTCGAGCAGCACCTGCTGTGCCATTTCCGGTGTCGCTTGGCTGTCGGTTGCGGCAATAGGCAACGGGGACCGGATGCATCCTCCGTTACCACAGGCAGCCATCTGCCAGATACTGTCACGGGTCAACTGACAACCGACTAATGTGCTGAGGATAAGCGGAACTGGATAGCCGCTACACTGACGTAACTCACTAATATGCCAGCGTAATCTCAGCAGCCAGTGGTTAAACACGGCTGCATCGCTGTGCTGTTGCGGACAGATATTGACCATCACTGCCAACTGGTTACCCCATTGCGGGCGGGCGGCCAATAGCTGGAGACCCGTCTGCTGCAGATCCTGATCTTCCGGTGAGCGTATCCAGCACCCCTGCGGCTGTAGCAACACAGGCGAGTCCTGGGGCCAAGCCTGCGGAAAATCCCCACAAATGATGACCACCGGTTGTCGGTATTCCGGTGCAGGTAAATCCTGTAGCCACGGCATAAGCTGCGTAGGTGACTGCCGCCGAAAAGAGATCCACAGCAGTAAAATCGTCAGCCACCCAGCGGTTAGTAACAGGAGTGACAGTGCTCTGTTTACTGGTAAAAAAACCACGCAGAGGATAGCCACCAGCAGCGCCGCCCACAGTGCTAAAATGAACCGCTGCGTGGCACTCATTGCATCGTCCCAGGCAACAACCTCAGCAATAATTGGTCAAGCCACTGGTTCAATCCCCACCAGACGGCTGCCACCCCCAACACGCTGACAATCACCTGCACCCATCCACGACTTAACGTGCGGTAAAACCAAGTTCTACCCCTGCTAGTGGCCAATATCGGCCCAGGCTTGGGATCACTAAAAGGCAATACCCGGTCACTGAGCGCTTGAACCAGCTTGCTGCGCTCCGGCGAGTCCAACGAGGTGAATTTCCCGAGAAAACCGAGCATCATCACCCGCTGAAAACAGGTTACTACCGCAATATCCGCCGTAGGTTCTCGTAGTACGGCCTTCATCCGCTCACAAAGCGTATCACCGGCATCCAATGTCCCGAGAAAATGCCCCTGCAACGGGATGCTGTACCATTGCAGGCAAGCATCATCCATCACTCCACGCCCTTTTACTGTTTCATCCAGTAAGGCGCATTGGGCGGTGAGAATATGCTGACAGCCCGCCTCATCCAGTCCTTGCTGTTGTAGCTGCTGTTGTACGTGCTCAATATCTGCCACACAGCGTTCCCAGAGGATCCTGCCATCCCCTTCTTTGAACTGAGGACCGTAACGCAAGCTGACTACCTGTAACCACGTATCCTGTAGCAGTTCATCAATATCTATGGACGCGGCCGTGCCGCGTGAGAGCTGATTCATGTTGTTAACACCGCAAAAAGTTCAAGTTCTGGTTCACCCAGCAATCCCGGGACATAGAACATGCAACGGCCACCGGCCAGCATCTCTACGGCCAAGGGGTGGTTGATATCCAAGCTGAAATACTGGTTTTCCAGTCGTAATGGGATCGCCGCCGGGACATGACGTAGGGGCGTCAACGGAATGCCGATCCGCGAAGAGTTAACGATACTGAGGACATGTTCCGGACTGCCGACTTTACATTGCCGAGGAAATTGCTCTTGTAGCTGTGCGACCGGCACCGATGATCGTACTGACAAGTAGTAATCCGCCCCTTCTCGTAGCCGCGGATCATGCAACCGTGCCTGCCAGGTATGTAGCCGTTTGTCTTGCTCAAGGGGTAAGGCGATCACCCGCGACGGTAGGCTGGCTTCCAGCAGATCACTTAATAGACTGAGCAGCGGCGGAAATACATCATTCAACTGCAAATGCTGATACACCGGGATAGCACTCACTTGGTGCTCCAGGGAAAAGGTCAGCAGGCTGCCACACAGCCGTGATAATTCGGTATAAAGGCGTTCCGGAGGGGAGTCCAGATGGCGACTAAAATGCCCTAGTACCGGTTCGGCGCTGTTCAGGGCACTCAGCAGCCAAAATAGCGAAACATCGGCAACCGCGAAGTCCGCCATCCGCTGGTTACTTTCTCGACGCATTGCCATCAGACGGGTCAGACGTGTGCGCAACTGGATCAGTAGCTGTTCAAGTTCCTTCACTAGCCAGCGGCTGCAACGCAGTGTCAGTAACGGCGGAAGGAAAGTCTCATCCGTAGACCAATTTCCCTGGGTATCCTGATGTAGCCGTACCACCGGTACCGTCAGATAATCACTGTTATCTTGGTGGGAAAAGCGCAGCACCAGTTCCGGTGTTAATACCGCAATTTGGCGGGAGTGTTCGCCAAACTGATCACGGATATCACGCCAACGTTTACGGTATCTGGTTGGACGCTCGGCAATCTGTTCCGGCTCTAGGCAGTTACCGCCATTGGCCTGCATCAGTGGCAACGCCAACAGTACCGTAACCTCTCCAGAGAGTGCCTCAAGGGAGACCGCCTGTGGGATCAGCGCTGCATTATCAGTGTCCACCAAGGTGCCGTCCTGAAAGCGGACATGCAGTCTACGCGCCTGCAGGCGCGCCATTTTTAACAACTCAGGTTCAAAACTCGCCTCAATGACGCCCCAGGGATAGTTGAGCCCCATGGTGGCGATGGCCTCTGCAGACCAGGCTGCAAAGGCAGCCTGTTGCTGGAAGTGCTGGGGTGACACCATTATCCCACGCCCCCACAGGGGCTGTTCGGTTTTCATTGGCATCCTGCCTTATGATTTTGCCTTCGGCATCTGAGACACCAGTGACAGATTGACATCCATACCTTCTACCTGGAAATGCGGGACCGCATACAATTTCACACGGAAAAAGCCCGGATTATCCTCGATGTCCTCCACCACCACCCGAGCATCCCGCAGTGGGTGTGAGGCCTGCAATTCATCACCGGGATCGGTCATTTCCGTGACCAAACTTTTCACCCAAGTGTTGAGTTCCAATTCCAGTAGGCGGCGATCTTTGGTGGTGCCAATATTTTCGCGTTGGATAAGTTTCAGGTAGTGAGCGATGCGCGACAACAGGAAGATATAAGGTAATCGCGCATTAATGCGACTGTTGGCGGTGGCGTCTGCTGAGTCATAGACGGTCGGTTTTTGGGCCGAGTTAGCAGAGAAAAAACAGGCATAATCGCGATTTTTGTAGTAAGAAAGTGGAATAAACCCGAGTCCGGCAAACTCAAATTCACGGGTTTCCGGGATCATCACTTCAGAGGGGATTTTCACCTGATTACCGGTACCGAGATCGTACAGATGGATGGGCAGATCCTGCACCGCACCGCCCGCCTGTGGCCCGCGGATCTGTACGCACCAGCCGTTTTGGATAAAGCTTTTCACCATATTACTGGCAAACGCAAAAGAGGCATTGGTCCACAGATATTTTCCATGGTCTGGGCCTTTAACCTCTTCAATATAGTTAAAGCTGCGAACCGGTATTGTGTCCGGACCGTACGGCAAGCGACCCAGTACCCGGGGCATCACTAAGCCGATATAGCGGGCATCATCGGTCTCTCGGAAGGATTTCCATTTGATGTATTCGGCGCGGTCAAAGTAGTTACCAATATCTTTGATCGCCGCGACTTCCTCCATAGTCTCTTTGAGGAAGAACTGCGGCCCAGCAGAAGCAATAAAGGGCATGTGGGCGGCAGCTGACACTTTAGAAATATTCCGCAGTAGCGCGACATCTTGGGCGGATGCATCGAACTCATAGGCAGAGATCAGTGCCGCCACCGGCTCGCCGCCGGGTGTATCGTATTCGTCAATATAGGTTTGTCGATACAGGCCGCTCTGGTTAATTTCAGGACAGTCTTCGAAATCCTGACGCAAATCCTGCTTGGAGATATCCAGTAACTCGATTTTGACGTTCTGTCGGAAGTCAGTCTTATCCACCAGCGATTTCAAGCCACGCCACAGAGATTCCACCTGCTGAAACCTCTCATGGTGCATAACGGCATCAAGTTGACGACTGATCTGCCGATCCAGTTCAGCAATATGGAAATCGATAAGATTTTTATCCAGTTTTTCCACTTTGCTACCGGATTTCGTCAAGCAATCGAGAAAAACCTGCATACCCGCCGTCAGACGTTCATCAGCACTGGCTTCCGACATCGCCTGTGCATCCTGCCAGACGTCAAGGGCACTCAACTCGGACACCGGCCGTAAGTTAATTTTTTCGAACAGTGACGCGTAGATGCTGCCGCCGGTGGCGTTATCCAGCACCACTGTTTCAGCCTCATTGCGACTTTCATTTTGTACAGACATAAGCATTCCTTGTTTAATCCGTTAATGATCCTGTCGGTTACGACTGTTTCGGTGCCAGACTTGACAGTTCCTGTCGCAGTTCTGCACTGAGGGCGGGATCGAGTAAGATCTTTTCCAGCTCTTTTCGGAATCCTTGGTTATCCAGTAAGTTTGCTTTCAAATCGCGCAACAGATTACGCATCGACAGCATGGCTTTGAGCTGGGGCATCTGCCGAGCGACCTGTTCTGGGGTGAAATCCTTCATAGTGCGGAACCTAAGGCGTAGATTTTCTTCGCTGCCGTCATCGGCTAAGGTATTTTTTACTGTTAGGTCAACAGTTGGGGAATATTCAGAAAGGACGCTGTCAAAATTATTTTTGGAAACATTTACCTTGTCACGTTCAGATAATGGCAGGTCTTCTTGTCCGTGGCTGAAATCACCGGCCACCAGTAATTTGAGTGGTAATTCGGTTTTTTTACTCACCCCGCCTGTGTGCAAATCGAGTTGCAAATTAATGCGTGCTTTTGGCACTTCATTCTGGAAACTATCAGCCATTTTTTTCTCCCTAGGTTTTGTCGCTGCGCCTGATATCCTTCGGCTACGCAGTCAGAAACCCGATGGTAGAATAATGATCCGATAAATAGCAAATCCCAAGATCTTTTATCTGACAGAGATCATATATAAAGATTTTTAAACCGCATTAAAAGTTGTCGATGCCATGATCACCTAGTAAAAATGGCGTACAAATATAAATTATCGCGGCTAAATAAATTAAAAAACCGTAATGCTTATTTATCGACAGCAGTGTGACATTGATAGAAGTAGTCTTTCTGTAAAGAGGCGTATGACAACGCTCAACTGACCTGTAAAAAAAACCGAACAAAGCCCCATAACTGTAATTATCTTATTTGAAAGCACGCCACATCCTATTTCCATTTAAGCTGATAAAAAAGTGATAAACAATAAAGCGAAACTTAATCATCAGTCATCACTGATAATAGTGATGCGGTAAAAACGGGATTATTTAAACGCGACTGGGGAGACGTGACAACAGAGAGAGATCATCGGCGAGGGAAATAGCGACTAGCCAAGGTAAATAGAGATTGCAGATGAGCGGTTAAGAAAAAAGGGATCTGCCTAAGCAGATAAGAAAACTAGCCGGTACGGTAAGAGCGATCGCTTTACCGAACCGGCTAACGATCAGCGTCTTTCCAGTATTAAGCGATGATCTGCCAATACCAGTGGCTGGATCTGATGGGTAACCAGTAAGGTCGTCTTACCTTTGACCAGTTCTTTCAGCGATTCCAGTACCAGATGCGTATTGGTCGCATCCAGCCCTTCGGTCGGTTCATCCAGCAGGATCAGCGGAGCATCCGATAAAAAGGCCCGCGCAATACCAATTCTGCGAGTTTGTCCGCCAGATAAGCGTGCGCCCAACTCCCCTACTAGGGTATCCAGACCCCGCGGGAAGGCTCGAACTTCTTCCGCCAGAGAGGCACGGGTCAGTGCCAACCACAACGCATCATCATCCGCATCCGGAGACACCATCCGTAAGTTGTCACGGATTGAGGCATTGAACAGATAGGTTTTCTGACCGACCACCGAAATCAGTTGGCGTAACACCTCATCTGACAGTTCACGCACCGGGTAGCCACCGATGGAAACATCCCCTTTCTCGCAGTCCCAGAATCCTTGGATCAGATTCAGAATAGTGGTTTTGCCCGCACCGCTCGGACCGAGCAATGCCAGACACTCACCTTCTGCTACGCGAAAACTCAGATCCTGATGAACAACCGGACTTTCCGCGGCATAGCGCATGGTGACATGGCTAAAGCTTAAGCTGTGCTCTGTAGGAGTGGGGCTTTTTTCCGGCAAGGTCATGGCCGGTTTCAATTCAGCCATGGCAAAAATACGCCGTGCCGCTTCTCGGGTCATGCCCCAGGCAGCAAACGCAACCGGTAGTGCAGCCACGGCCTCGGTACTGGCCAGCACCGCAAAAACCAGCATGACCAGATCATTTCCGGCCATGCTGCCGGCACGGGCTGCATCCACCAATAACAGGAAAGCAACGAACATACCGAGCTGACCGGCCAATGCCGACAGGACACTGCCTAACGCAGCGACCCAAGCCTGACGACGTTGCGCCGAAATAATCTGCTGTGAAAGATCATTCAGGTGTTGTGTCTGGCGACGTACTGCTCCAGCAATCTGTAATTCACCCAGCCCACGGATCAAGTCTGTAGAGGCGACCTGTAATGATGAGCGTAAACGCACCACCTGATGACCACTGCGGCGGGTACGTGCCACGATCGCCATCGGAATGATGACACCGGCCAGTAACAGGGTGACGGCATCAATCGCCGACACTGCCGGAGAGAACCACAACAGGACGGCTAAGATCGCTACCGAGGAGATCAGTCCCGCTATCGCCGGTGCCAGGATACGCAGATAAAAGTTATCCAAGCTGTCGATATCCGCGCGCAGGCGTGCCAACAGGTCACCGTCACGGAAATCCTGCAAACGAGCCGGTGCCAGAGGTTCCAGATGGCGATAAAACCAAACACGCAGTACCGATAACAGCCGCAGGGTGGCATCATGGGTAACCAGCCGTTCCAGATAACGGGCAAAGGTACGTAATACCGCCAACCCACGGATCGCCGCAGCTGGAGTGAAGAACTCCAAGGTCATCGCACCGACACCGGCTAGTGCCATTGAGGCGATAAACCATCCGGACAGGGCCAGCAGACCGACGTTTGACAGGATCACAATCACCGATAAGGCGATCCCAATCGCCATACGCATACGCCACGGGCGGGCCAATTTTAATAACTGACGTAAGTCGTTCATTCGGTCGCCCCCTTCTGTAAACGCTCAAGTTCAGCAAACACACCGTTTTGTTGTGACAGCTGTTGCGGGGTACCGGACTCAATCAGTTTACCTTGCGACAGTACCAAGATGCGATCTGCCATCGCGGCAATCGAGGTATCATGGGTGATCACTAAACGTGCCGCATCCGGCAACGCATCCACCAGACCGCTCATCATCTGACGGGCAGTATCATTATCCAGAGAGGCGGTAGGCTCATCGAGGATAAATAACGGCGGAGCCGTCAGTAATGCTCGCGCCATTGCGACCCGTTGGATCTGTCCACCGGAGAGTCCCTGTCCACCATCACCGACTTGGGTCTGATAACCGTCGGGAAACGCTTTGATAAAGGCATCCGCCTGAGCCAAAGAGGCCGCACGCTGCAAGGATTGCTGACTGGCCTCTGGCTGTGCCAAACAGATATTTTCGGCGATGGTGCCAGCAAACAATGTTGGACGCTGCGGTAACCAACCCACTCGCTGCTGCCACTGCAGCAGTTCTAATTCAGACAGGGGCTTGCCATCAATCAGGATCTGCCCGCTGGCCGGGGTAATGAACCGTAACAACAACCGTGCCAGCGTGGTTTTACCCGCGCCGCTGGAACCGACAATCGCTACAGTTTCACCGCGACGCAGGCTGAAAGAAATATCCTCAATCCCACCGCCCTCTTCATGCTGATAGCTGACGTGTTCAAGGCGGATTTCTTGGGGAGTCTCAGCGGCCAGGCTAGCCTTACCAGTCTGTTCGGCAGGCTCTGCGTTAAGGATCTCGAGCAGACCTTCGGTCGCCCCGATAGCATCCATACGGGCGTGATAATGTGCACCCAGATCTCGCAGTGGACGGAAGAATTCCGGTGCCAGTAACAGCGCAAACAGCCCCGGTTGGAACGCCAGATCACCGTAATAAAGACGGAAGCCAACATAGACCGCCACCATCGCGGTGCTGATGGTGGCTAAAAACTCCAGCACCAACGATGACAAAAAGGCCACCCGCAGCACTTTCATGGTGGTCTGGCGGTAGTTTTCAGAGATCTGTGCAATGATATTGGCCTGCCGACGGGCGGCATTGGTCTGACGTAATGTGGTCAAACCAGAAATTACATCAAAAAAGTGAGCACTCATCAGGCTGAGCTTGTGCCACTGCTTGAGGTTCATCTTTTCTGCGCCCTTCCCGACCAAGATCATAAACAGCGGGATCAGCGGTGCAGTGCACAGCATGATCACACCAGATACCCAGTCGGACGGGAACAGCGCCACCAGGATGGCCAACGGCACAATACCGATGATCATTTTCTGTGGCAGGAAAGCAGAGAAATAAGTTTCAATAGCCTCAACGCCTTCACCTAAGGTGTTAGCGATGCTGCCGGTACGATGTTGCTGGCTCCAGGAAGGACCGAGGGCCGCAATGCGTTCGAGTAAGGTTTCACGTAGCAACTGACGTATCCGGGCGGCACCTTCGAAGCCAAAACCCTGACGTAGCATATCCACGGCTGCGCGTAAAATCATGACGACTGGCAGTAACCAGAGCGCCGGGAACAGGTCGGATAATCCTTTACCGCCTAAGACGACTTTATCTATCAACCATGCCAAC
>Ga0157364_1005853_pt1 | contig 12570 bp, 3 predicted proteins | sample AttsexASBM2_FD_111476 | JGI IMG/M metagenome (GOLD analysis project Ga0157364, IMG submission 111476) | Fungus gardens microbial communities from leaf cutter ant in Ribeirão Preto, State of São Paulo, Brazil - Atta sexdens ASBM2 | ecosystem: Host-associated > Fungi > Mycelium > Unclassified ... | reverse complement strand
TTTTCTTCGCTAAAAATGCAGTCTGACTACTTCTAGTATCAATACACCCGATATAACCGAGGAACAGTAGGCAGTAATTACGAAAATATTAAAAACTTTCTGTTATAATTGCAAATTTTATGAAGATTTTAAATTACAACAATAGTAATAATTCCATTAATTATACATAGGTATATAAAATCATTTTATCATTATTTGTAATTCGTGCTTATTTCTTTCTTAACGAGAATTAAATGTTCATGAAGTTAAGTTACTATTAAATTATTACCTAATCTGAGAAATTACGTTTATTTACGTTAATTAGAAATACTATTACATCCTATCTATCTATACATACCTTCAAACAAGTAAGTTATCAACTAATTAGCTGAAACCTTTCAAGTTCCCAAGTTCCATTATCAGAGAGATCCATAATTACTGATGTTTCAACATTAAAGAGAGCAACCACTAGTCTTCCAAATTTATTTCGATACTCTTGCAAAATGCACACGGTTTCTATTATAGATCGATTCCACACAACTAAGGAAACTGCACAGAACTGGACGAAAAAAGTTATAGTTATATTAAATAATAATACTAAGTTACATTTTCAATACCTATATTGGAAATTATAATTTACGGGAACAATCGGGAATCGTATTTTATAGTGAAAATAAATAAGATTGGTCATAAAAGCCAATAAAAAGGATATCAAATGAGTTTCTTGTGGCGTAATATCGAGAGAAGAAACGTGAGCTTATCTATCCGGGTAGACTGATTTAAAGATCAGATGTATGGAGTCACGTATCGAGGAAGTAGAACTCTTAGATAGCCGGGTTTAACTTAGTACCTCAGTAAAGCGATGCTATGCCGCCGGCACGACGTTCGCACCAAACCTTCATGCCCGTTGGCGTATCTCATAAATTTACATGTCGCGTCGCATCCTGATGGCGTACGGAAACCGTCTCGTGACCGTGAGGAAACGATATTTGCCAGAAAACAAATTTACACGGTCACCGCGAGTCGTTACAAACCGGTCGTTTCACGTCTCGCGACAACGATGACGACGACGACGACGACGACGACGACGACGACGACGACGACGACGATAACGATGACAACATTGCGGGATTCATTTCGTCTGAACGAGCTGTGTCTCGTCATAACTCCTTCGGAATTATTAGGCATTATCATATAGCCAGTGATAGCTCGAGACTGCAGCGATTCACCTGATATTCACTAGTAAAAATTAACAGTGCTAGTTATGATATATTAAAATGTTGAATGACACACAATTTTTGATTAATTTTAAAAAGCCTAATAATTAAGTTTTGCATGTCCGGGTTATTATATTAGATGACTACAATTTTCGGCAAATATACTCGTCATTCTATTTATTAAATACAAGTTATATAATTGGGAATAAATTTACAAGTAGGAGAGAGTGAGTGAATTGCAAACTAAGGAAAAAGTAATTAAATAAAGTTGACGATTCAATTATTAATTTATTAATTTATTAATAAATAGAAGTTTTTATTAAAGATGCTCCAGTTATTTTGGTTTAAATAACTAACATTCATATAGTAATAATATAAACTATATCATTTTAAACAAAAAGCAAAGCTTTTGCATTCGAAATTATTCGTCATCAAAACAATTAATGTTGAATTTTAATGTATCTATATCACATCTCAAAATATTACCAAAAATATAAAAATTTCATAGATTTTCTAATATTACGTTTGTCTACCTGTGTAAAATTTGAGCATAATTCTTTTACATTGATTTAAAAGTTGTTTTTAATCTTGATTTTTATATTAAATCGCGTTTTTAGTTATTTGCAAATTTGATAAAGCTACAATATTACAAACTAAATTAAATTTTTTATTTGTGTGTGTGTGTGTGTGTGCGTGCGTGTGTGTGTGTGTGCGTGCGTGTGTGTGTGTGCGCGTGTGTGTGTGTGTGTGTGTGCGTGTGTGTGTGTGCGTGTGTGTGTGTGTACATATATATATAAATAAAACTAATAAATATTCGTGCAAAAATTTATTTGGACCTACGCATACTCATCAAAATCTATTTATCTAAAACTGCAGTCATATATGATTATTTCTGTATAAAGCTATTATAAACCAAATTATTTGTTGTTTTGTTGTTTTACAGTTGATTTTAAGGAATATTTATGACAAAAATTTGTTGATTAAATTAGTTGATATTGGCTTTTAAAGCTAATTTGGTTGATATCTTTGACATTCAAAACGTTCTTAAAATTATAATTGTATTCATATATTAGTTTATATATTAATATATTAGTTTATATAAATGTTGCTTTATTTAACTTTTTTCTTAGGTATTTGCAAATTCTCCTATATTAAAATCATCGAAAACATGTAATAATATTTATTTTAAACGCGGCGTGTGTATGTTTACACATGTATAGTATGGCACTAAGCGTATCATTGAATGTAAGAAATAAATTATTACTACGATTATACTCAATAATATTGTTTGCGTTCTCCCTTATTTTATTAAAATATGTCAATATATTTGAACTGTTCGATGCAATTAGCTTCGTATTTCTTGGCGAAGAAACAGAAGAAGTAATGGCTTCTGCACATTGGACGCGGAAACACTTACCTTGCGGCAAAATGTGATGCGTTAGTCAATAAGCTTACAGTTCCTAATGTGTTCATTGGTTACTGCGTCTCCTTTTACCGCTCGGCAAGTATTTCCACATCCAGTGCAGGAGCTATAACGCTTTTTTGATTGCACATGAAGAAAAATGGATTAACATTAAGTAATATCCGACTAATAGTCAATGTCGTATGTTATCTCGCTAATGAATTTCACTTCTTTTTTTCCCTTTATTTAAGATAGAATGTAATATTGTAAAGCTTATAGAACAAGATAGAAGATGCAGATAAATAAGGAATCGCGATAGCGCGTTTTACTGCGTAAAACTAATTTCGAAGGGCGCGAGCTTTGTAACTTTCTGCCGGATCCGATATCACATGAAACTGCAATGTTTAACGAGATTGCAGCCAATCTTTTGGAAAACTGAGAGAAAAATATGTAACCAGCATGTGATAAATTTCTAATTTTAATTGAAATAATATATAACTATTATTAAATTTTTTAATTAAATTCAACCAGATAAATAAAATTTCTAATTATAAAATTTGAACAATCTTGTAAACTGATAAAATAATCCATAAACACAATGAAAATTCATAGTCCTAGTATAAGTTACATAATTTTCATGTAATTTTCATGTACGAGACTACATTTAATTTTGTTGAAAATTATCATAATTAAATATAATAATTAAAAAGATTCATAACCAACAGATTTTATGATGTCCTTTTTTTATGTTTTAAAACATTCATAATTATTCATAATTATTACACGTAAAACAAATTTCATCGTGACTTGCAAGCAACCGAAGTGACGCGACGTATGGCACGTGCTATGTCAGTACAAATTCTAATATTCTGTTCTGTTTCTTCTCATTCTGTTGCTTTCCTTCCTATCCCATATATCTCGATTATTATTTCAGGATGAAAGATTATAAACGTGATACAAATTTCTCTCATCGCGTCCATATAGTGTTAATATATACCCGCTGATATACTTTGCCAAGTAAATTTGACATATAATACTTCTCATATTTCATTTCGGAGAAATACGCGATATATCTGTGTTTTCTGTCAATGATAGAATATATTCATCCGCTTGGGAAAAGCAGCAACTCATATGTTGAAATCACATTATTAAAATAAAAATATTTTGTTAAAATTACATAAAAAAATATCTCAAGCAGAAAATAAAATTTGAATGTATCTAATAAATATTTAAAAATATTCTTTTATTTTGTTTATGAAAAATCCTAATTTTGAAAAAAATATTACATCTGCAAACATTCAATAATTTCTTTTGATTTATGTCACATTTTTCTACAATTAAATCTTTTTTGGTAAATGATAAGTACAATATATATATATATGGTATATATATATATATATATATATATATATATATATATATATAAATAATGTTTCGTAACTTAAAAAAGTTGCACAATATGTCATCTGTACAACATTAATTGCAGGATGCAACACGTTATAGAACGATGCCTGAGCTATTACACCTTTTGATACATTTCTGCGTCATGACTTACACCTCGATTTTCGATAAGCTTAAAACGCGCCGTAAGTGGAATCGCTGGCACGATAACGATGTTCCGGCGTTTCCAGTGAGAAGGAGGCTTTGTTCGCTAGAGCGGAAACGGAAATCGCTCATCAAGGATCATCAGGCCGGCACACAATACACGTTTTCCGTTTCTAAACGATGATAAGAACGATAACAGGAAAGGAACACAGCAGTGAACAGGCGTACGTGAAACAAGAAGGAAGAAATTATTTCGTTTCTCGCTTCGCAGACGATCGCATCGCGGTAACAATTCCGGGATCGGTGCGATTAATAGCGGCGAAATCAACTGTCTTCTCTTTTATACGGCTGTGCACTTTTTTCTCTGTCCACGGCACTGTCCACCTCTCACTAAAGCTGAATACTGTTGATTTTTAAATAATTTCAGCCGATATGTGTGCGCGGCGATACGCCGTGCCGAGCAAATGCAAATTGAGCTCGAAAATTTCCATTTTTTTGTCCATTCACGATACGAATATTTTTTTTATTGTCCGGCACATTATGTGCCTGACAAACGATGAACTGCATAAAAGGTCTCGATGCGCCACACGATTTTTCTCCTTCGCTTACTCGCTAGATTCTCTCTAGCCAGGGGTTACGACAGGTTAATAGAAAGCTATAACTCTTCATAGGAAGATATTCTCTTCCTAGGAAGATATTCTCTCTTGCTTTCTTTGGAGCTTTCAAGAGCTTTAGTGAATATTCTCATACATGGTAAATACGCCATTTAAATTTTCATAAATGAGAAGCTTTATTAACATGCATTGTTAATGAATCGTAACAATATTATACATTTTTAATTATTATGTACAATATATTTAATAATAATTGATATTCAGACTAACTCGTCCGTTCTCAATTATAGAAACAGTCCAGTCACCAGATTAATCGCAAATAGGTTAAACATTCACTTAAATCACATAGAATGTTGCAAAAAAAATGTAAAAAAAAAGTATATGAGATCCAACGATTATTCTAAGATTCATATAAATTCTCTCAAAACTGCGACGTTTAAATCCGATGAAAAATCCGCTCGTCTGTGATACATCGGGGACGGGACAGAATGGACGATCGGACAGATTTAATTAAATTTTAATTCGGGGGTTTCGCTAAATCCGCAAATTCCACAGACAGACCTCACCGGACGTGCATATGTCTAGCGACATCCGAAGCGCATGGACCTGTGGAGTGGTGTAATGGTTGCCCAGACCGGTCTGGGTTCGTCGCCGGGGGTTGAACAGTGATTCGGGTTTGCGAGAGGGTTACCAAGAGAGGTGCGAGGAGAGCGAGGTTGGGCTGCGGGATTACCACTAAAAGCGTACAAATCCTTCCTGGAGAACGTTGAACGGCGAGACAGCAGTGCGCTTTCGAACACGATGTGGAACGAGGAGCGAGAAAGAGAAAACGAGCCGCGGCGAGCGGAATGAAGTTGCGAGTTTAGGCCACTGCGCCGCGCCGCGCGTCGCGCTGTCGCAAGCTGCGGAAACTTTGCGCTGACTCTCGCGACGAGTGACGCCGACGGGTCGAGAAACTCCTCCGGGCTTTCGATTGGATCGCTTTGCACTGAGCACAATCCTTTCCCCTCATTTTCCTGGATAACAACGGCGAGCTATAACGATCACATCTCTTTCACCAAGAGGAATAAACGCGAATGATTGAGAATGAATGAGCTGATAATTTGCAACATATGAGACATAGACGATTATTCGAATAAAAAGATGAATTCGAGAAATAAATAGTACTTTTTCTGAAATGTTATTAATCAGCTACCATAAATTTTTATAATATTTGAAAAAGTTTATCGGATATTTAAAAAAATCGACAATTTTATCTTTATTTAAATATATCGATCTCTGAAGCTGTCTACTAGCATTAATTAAATATTGTAATACAGTATAAATTGCATTAAAAATTTTATTTGAATTAAACAACGTCGCTTGATGAGATATGGATATTTTGGTCACTCTCTTGTTAGATATAGTGGACTGTAGTCATAGTATACAGTTTCAATACAGTTTCAATTCTATTATTGAGAGAAAGTTCTTGTCCTACATCTATCACACTGTTCTATTTTGTCCTCTGATTAATACTATGAATCAAGACCGAATAAAAATGATTAATCTATTTGCATTCAATAATTGCAATCATTCTTCTATCAGTGTAAGATTATTCAAAATTATATATGATAAATTTTATTTTCTCATTTTTTTATATCAGGTAGTTTTTAAGAATGAGAAATATTAAGGATCATCTCTATTTATAGACTGATTTATAGAACTAAGATACATATTTGAGTCAAATAAGGTCCATCTAATTAATTTTGTTTTAAAAAATTCTATTTATGGGGATATTGAAGTAAACTAAAAAATGAGAATAAAACTTTCATTCTCTCATTCACAAAAATAAAATATATCTTCTACATAAAATATTTGTAAACAAAATAAATTTTTTTCTGATGTTAGGTCTTATTACATGCATATAAATGTAATAAGATTCAAATAAAAAATAAATTAAAAATAATAAACAAATTAAACATTATCTTTCAAAATCAATTTAAAAATAATTATTAATTATTAAAAGGAAATCCCTTAGAAGTCACTCTACTCTTAAACAATTATCTTTAATTTAATCAGTAATTATTTTTTTAATTTTTGAAAATTTCTTGCAATTTAAAATATAAGCTTAGCTTCTTAAATGTTAGCAGCATCGAAAATCGTTATCCTCTATCATAAGCCCCACACATAACAGACAAATAACAATGGGGATAACAATAATCACATAAGTGGGCGTCATTTAATAAAAATTCATTGTTTCTAAAAAATATACTTATTTCACAAATCGATTTATTTATTATTTTTTCATAGCTAGTTTATACAATATTATAATATATTTTAATAAAAAGAACTATAAAATGTGACTATACTTGGTAAACTTTGCAACAAATTGTTGTAAAAATGGGCCATTATACACATTACACTTCATTACAAATTTTTATTGCATTAAATAATTAAATAACTGTGTTGCCAATTCTAATTATCTAGCCTTTTTTTATGTATTCCTACGTGACACGTCTTTCAAACATACATTCTAGGAGTAAAACACGTTTTTAAGTAATAGTTTAAAAAATGGGCCCCATTTAGTGCTGGACCTTATTCAATTTAGATACTTTATTTTATAGAATAATTATAAAAATAATGTTAAAATAGTTAAATATATATTTAATATAAATACAAAACTAATTACTAAAATCGCACGTTGTTCTGGAAAAGGTGGAATATTTATTTTAATTTTCGTAAAATCATAGAATATCATATCTTCAAAATGTATAAAAGAACGAAAGAATATACCTCGGCATGCAATTAATATCGGATATTTATTAAGACGGATCGTAAGACTAAGTAGAAATCAATGGTAAAGCGAAGAAATATCGGTAAACTTTTTGACGTTAATACCGGTTTTAATATCGTCCGTTAGTTTTGAAATATGGTTGACGCGGCGCAGCAGCACTGCCAGTCGGGGTTGATGCAGGGCTACTTCAATAAGATCTCAGCCAATAATAGCAATAGTGAAGCGTCATTGGTCAATATCTCGTACACGTGCCGCCGTAATGTATCGAGCGTCGGTGGTCGGCATCGAAAACTTTCAATATCAGACAGCTGGAACATGTTCTTCCGTTCCTAAATTGAGTTATCATTGTCTCGATCTTGTTCGTAATAATATCTGAGTATCACTAGACATCCGTCACAATCGCAATGCCATAATGCAACGAATGCAATAATGATGCTAAAAATAAAAATAAATTAATTTATTTCAAATAATTTATATATATAGAGAGTATTTCACATAACATATGTGTTCCATGCTTTAATAGTAGATGGGGGACACAGAAACAACGAAAAAAAGTTCATATAAATATGTGTTCAATTTAACCTTAATTGATTAAGAGAACAAATTAGTATTTCGTAGATGTTCATGTAATCTCTAAAATATTTTCTTATCTAATAGATGTTTATTACACGGAAAGAATGATTTTGCTAAAATATATAAAAATTTTGTTGTAAATATTGATTTGAAAATAATAGATCAAAATAATTATGTAAAGCATTCATATTAATTACAAGTTACTTTTTATACAGCATTGCTCAATATACTTAAAATTTCTACGTAGTCATTTTGATGATTAATTAAAATTATTTTATTAATTAATATTATTTTCAGATCTATATCTACATAATAAGGAAAAATTGTTTATTTGACTAAATTAATTTAATTCGTCTTTATTTCTTTCGTTGAAAAATGCATGTATTTAAGTTAAATATAATATATTGGGTCGGGGAAAAAGTTTTATCGTATTTTTTAATTCAAAATTGTATATATAATATTCTCATCAAAAATGAACAAAATTTAAACTTAAAAAAAGGATTTTAAAATCTTGAAATCTCTTTCGAAAGATTACTATATTTTTTGAGTTTCTGTAAGTTTGGTAATTTTTACATTTAAAAAACTACGAGCTGAAAAAGAAAAATTTTCTTTTCATTTTGGGGATCTCTCACATGTTCAAAAAAAATTTACGAAAATTTTTGATTACCTTGAAGCTTTCCCTACAAAATCATTTTTTTTAAATTCCTACGATTTTTTGTTACTGAGTTATTCGCGAATTAAGTAAAGCAATATTCTAACTTTGATTATAATTCTGATAAAAATCATCATACCGCAATTTAGAAAACAGATTCTTAAAGCTGAAACTTTATTCTAGCAAATGATATAATTGTAATGAAAATTTTGCAACAAATAAAAAACTTTTGCAAAAAATTTTTTTGAATACAAAGAAATTTTTTTCCCAACCTAATATAATACTTATATTTGATTTAAATGCATGTATTCCTCATCAAAAGAAATAATTTAGTCAAACAAATAATTAATTTTTCAATGTAACTAAATATTCGGATAGTTCGATAAAATCGTTCTTTCGTGTAGGGAAATGCTCGCATAGACGTGTTGCTTTGATGAATTACATCAAGTCTTTATATCAAGTCACATACCTGCCATTTCCTAATTTAAATATATATTCATTATTTATTTCTAACGCCCAGTAAATCAGCGTGTTATAAATATTACAAACTCTTAAGCGCCTTTAAGGAAGAAAAAAAATTGAAATGAGTAAACTCAAATAAACAGAATATGTGAAATCAATAAGATCGGAAAATATCCGGTATATTATATACATAATTCACTTTCGTTCTGTGGGTAAGTTCAGTGCAATTTATCAAAATATCCAAACCTTCGTCGCACGAGCAATGGAATTGTCACGTATATCCGATGTAGATATACAATGACGTTAAATATCAACACTCTTTTAAAACGTAATGTAAACTACCAACATATGGAATGCCATATTGGAAGACACCCAAATTACAATGAATTTAAAAAAAAGGTCACGGAGTATGTAAGATTCATTTTGTTCAAATTTCTGAATCACTCCGCACTCCTTTCACCTTGAAGCGGACAGACCGGATTCCTCCGGAAGGAGCACTAGCCGGTATCGCACGATTCTTGAAAAGCTGTAGATCTTGAGTAGTCACGTATACATATGGCGTTCCACGAGCGCGATTTGAGATAACGACACGGCAAGAGCTTTTAAATGTAAAACAGGTCGATTGGATGGTAATATCTAACTTACGCTGCGACGCGACGCAGACAACGAGAGAAAGGAAGACCTGTATATACACTAGTGCAGATGAACAGGAAGATAACAAGGAAAAAGAGAGATGAAGAATCAGAGAACGTAAGTAAGAAGAAGGAAAGACTTGGCGAATGGTCCGACGTAGTCCCCCTTCCTTCGCGTTCTCCATTTTCCGCGACATTCATCTTCTGCACTATGCCTGCCGAGACAAGAAAATGGAAAATACAACCGTGTTGTCTGCCGAGATGCTTTATGAAATTTAATAAATACGAAATGAATCTGCCTCGCTATTCATGAGAGAGAAAGAGAATGCGTATGAAAGATGGAACGATAGAGTGAACGAGGGAGCTATAAGAGTACGACGAGTAGGGCTAAGAGTGAAAAGAACAGCGCCAAGTTATGCTATGCTGTTGAGATAGGCTGTTGGCCCAGTTAGCTATCGTTTTGCTCCTCCATCTTTCATCCTTCTTTCATGATCGCATAATGTTGTCGAAGCTAGCCCATTATAGCTCAGATAAATGCGAAAAATATTGGTGTAATTACGATTCTAAATGTAGTTATTACTTCTAAATTTATTTATAAGGAAAGTGGCCGCTTGTTGAATATTTGAATCGTATAATTAGCACAAAATTAGAATACAACATTCAAACGTTTATATGTTCGTAGTACTTTCATAATACTTTTTCCTAAAGTTATAATTTTTATTTTCCTTTCCTTTGGAAACTTTTTTATTATAAATAAGAGAATAATATTAAGGAAATAATTTAATTCCATGAAAATTTGATTATTGATTAATACATGACAGGATCAATATTTTTAGAACATTTGATGTTAATGAAAATATATTAGAAATTGAATAAGTTTCAACGATTTAACTGAAAATTTAAAATATTTATTCCTTTGCAATAACAATTTATATTTTATTAAATTAATTGTTGATAAAAATGACACTAGTTTCACTCAGAGAAGAAAACGTAATAGAATATAAAGGTGGCAATTATATTATTTTGTAGAATTAAAAATGTATATAATATTATTTAATATAGTTATTGCAACTTTTTTATTGCTGCAAAGTAAAAAAAAATACAGAAAATGCACTGCATTGACAATGGTTATCTAGCGCATATATTAGGTTGTCCGGAAAGTTCGTGCCGACTAACCTATATAATTTAATAAATGTATACTAAAATTTAAATGTTCTGCATTTCAATTTTCCTTCAATATCGGCACGAACTTTCCGGACAATCCAATAGTATATTTATCCTCATAAATACAAGACAGAATTAAATGAAAAGAATGCAGGTCAAGATGAGTCTGTTATTGCAATTATAAAATAGTTTAATCAATAATACATTTTATAGCAATATTTGATAAAATATATATTGTTATAACAAAAAATAAGTATTAAAAATTTTTGATTAATATATTAAAACATTCAAACTTATTAATCTCCAATTATTTTTAATAATATCAAATATTAAAAATATTAATTCTACTATACACACACACACACACACACACACACACACACACACACACACACACACACACACGCGCGCGCGCGTATTAATCAATTCATGAAATTGTATAATTGATACGATCTTCTATAACTTTCATGATATTTCTCATAATTCCTATTTTCTAACAATATGACACGACGTGACAAGAAAAAAATTATGCATATATATTTCTAGATAAAATGCCTCTTGCACTCTTAATTTAATGTTAATACAATATTCATTATAATATTCCCGTTCGAAAGAAAATTTCTTTTTCTTGATACATCTCTTGAGAATCACCGTTGCATTTTTGAATGCGCATAAAAAATGATTTCATTTGTTTCCTATCCCTGAATAAATATTAATGAGAAGCAGAGTGAGTTTTTCTGACCGTCATTACACGTTCCAAAAAGTTATCAGCAAGTTCCTAAGAACGGTCTGCGAAAAATAATGTGCGTTCAACGGTATAAATAAGAACTTATTCGCGAGTTCTGCACAGGTGCCGGAACATGACTCCTACTGCAATGGCAAGAGTTTTCCATGAATTTATTGACCATTTATGCTAAATTTTTTTAATAATTCTACACGAACTTTTCAACACATTTCTGTCATGAAGAAATTTCTTTTTCCAACCATACAGTAGATAATCAAACCTTTTTGTGACAATTCCACACTTTGTTTAGTAATATCATTATTGTATTACACAAGTTAATTAATAAAAATAAACAATTTATAATATTACAATTAAAAAAATTAAATAATTTATATTATGAATATCTATATCGAAATTTGACGAGAAAAATATTTCGAAAAGTATATCTATCGCTCATGTTCCATGTGATGGATATAATTTGTTTTCATGTCCGCGCACATCTATATCGGATTAAAAATGCTATATGTACCTATGCATAATGTATTTTTTTATTATAATAATTGCACTCTGATGCCTTTATACTATAAAAATTGTATTTTTTAAGTTTTTTAATATTTAATTTTAAAAATTATGCTTCTTTCTTTTTATTTCTTTCTCCGCTCTCATCTTTTTCTTTTATTTATAAAAGTATATCGGATAATGTTAAATCTTTACGAAACGAGCAATTTTTTTTCCAGTGACGAAATATCATTACATCGAAATAGAGAAGTCTATATGTATATATATATATATATATATATATATATATATATATATATATATATATGTATGCT
>Ga0157364_1005852_pt1 | contig 12570 bp, 6 predicted proteins | sample AttsexASBM2_FD_111476 | JGI IMG/M metagenome (GOLD analysis project Ga0157364, IMG submission 111476) | Fungus gardens microbial communities from leaf cutter ant in Ribeirão Preto, State of São Paulo, Brazil - Atta sexdens ASBM2 | ecosystem: Host-associated > Fungi > Mycelium > Unclassified ... | reverse complement strand
TTTTCTCTTTTGGTAAAAATTTTTTTGTAAAATTTTTCATATAATTTTTTAGAATTTTTTAATAAATTAGAATTTCTGATTAATTTTATATAATTTTTTAGAAAATCTGTCAGATTTTTTAAACAAATTGGAACACTATTCAAAAGTCCCGAGAACATCTTTTCTAGAATTCTTCATATATATATGAAATTCTGAGATATTCTATACAACAAAACTAGAATTCAGGGAAAAATTTAAAACAGTCAGGAAAATTAAGAAAATGTCAAAGAATTTTGCAAAATTTTTGGTTTTAAAAAAGTTTAATATGCCTACATTTTCGGAGTACTACTTACTTATCAATTAAATTTAAACAGTGTCAGTAAGTAATTAATTAGTAGTCATTTACATTGATATGTTAATTGCCTCAATAGTCAATAATAGTCATTTAAATTGTTTTCTCAATGAAATATTTGACGATTTCCAAATCTGGACGAAAATACAAAATATTCCAAAATATTAATTATTGAAAACATCAGAAAAAAATTATGATAATTTGTCTGGAAAACAGGGAAACATTATGGAATTTCAGGATGAGGAATTTGTAACAACCCTATTCTAAGATCTTTATTCTTTATTTTTCGTTCTATAATTTTAATGAAATCTTTTATGAAATCTGAAAATGTTTTTAAGATATTTTTTTCAGAAATTATCAATTATCAATTATCTTGAAAAAGCTTAGAATATTTCAAAATTCATATATATAAAAAATTCTAAGAAAAGACTTTCTCAGAATTTTTAAAGTGTTCCAATTTGTACAGAAATTCTGAGAAGAATTTCATTGTGGTATTAGAGATAAAAAAAATACTGGAGATCTTCATTAAATTTTTATCTGACGAAAGAAAGGTTGAAATCTCGGAAGGTCTGTCGAGATAAAATTCGACGCGGTGTAGATAGAGTGTACCATGCAAATTATTTGTCTCTGTTGAATCTCTCGAGTCTCTCTTCTCATCCCCTTCACCGAGGTTTCGATTCAAGGATACTCATAGCGGGGAAATATACTACTATTTTATAATGGATCAAGCTGAACGAAGATGAGAACATGTAAAGAGAGAGGTAAAGAAAAGAAGTTTGTTACTCTCGAGGCAGAGAGAGAGAGAGAGAGAGAGAAGAGAGAGAGAGAGAGAGAGAGAGAGAGAGAGAAATAGTGGAAAAAAGAGAAGGGGGCGAGGAAACTGAGAGGAGGAATGTAGATTCCATCCACCGCGCCCAGGTTGAGATGGTCGCTCATAAATATTCATACGAGATTCCTGAAGCCAGGAAAACATCCATTCCTGTAGAAGCGTACGTGTGCCCCCTCCTTCCCCTCGTGTGCATTCGGTAATTTTGCGGCTGGCCAATGGAAAAGCGCCGAGCAACGGCGGGGAAAAATGCTGGCATTACGACTTTTCCGCCCAGATCCTTCGCGGGGTCGCGCTTTGTGAAAACGTAAATTTCCCGACGCGAATTTTTAACGCATTTACGGACCATTTTTTCTATCTTTCTCTTTCCCACCGCGATCCACCGTGAAAATATAATTTTGCTAAACGTGAGAAAAATCTCGTTTAACGATACATGTCTAAAAGTATTGAATTTTATTCGATTCCAGCGCATGCTGCAACATGCTTGCGCCTTGGAAGTAGTATATAGTAAGTAAAAACATAGAGGAAAGCTCCCTATTATGAGATCGGCGTCTAATATGAAATAGCAGCGTTTCTACTAAACTAATAAACGCTATCTATTAATTCCACATGAATTTATTGCTTTTGAAAATATTGATATTTAGTAGAAAATTCATTATTAAATCATGCCTGTAGTCATTGTAAAACAAGATTTTAGAATTTGGTTGTCTTAAAGTTTCATTGATATGAGCATTTAAACCTTGTTTATTATTTAATAAATAAATATTTGGCAATAAATTCTTCATGTAGTGATAGAGTAAGGTTGTAAGGAAGAAAAATACGAGATATGTTGAATTGTTTAATTACAGAAGTTAGATTTGTGATCGTAAAATCATATAAGGCGAGGAAATCGTAATATGAGATACCTTGGGTATTTCTAACATGAAATAACCAATGCTCTTATGTTATAGTGAAAATCGTTGCGAAAGTATAAATGTTATTGTACAATAATAAAAAGGACAACCGGAATGAACGTCGAGTACCTATTTCTGCGATGTTTGATGTCAACTACCTAAAGATGAGTTCTGGATATAATCTATCGCATTTTTCCAGCGCATGCTGGCTGTGCTTGTTCGTATTTTAAAAACATTAAATAAAATTTTTTAATTGCAATACTGATATACTTTGCGTTTTACTATTGATTTCTCGGGGCGTCTCGTATTAGGAGCACAATTTTTTGACTTTGCGATTTGCTCACTTTTTACATTTCTTTAATTCAAAAAGAAAATGGAATTTGAATTAAATTTTATATAACATTATCTTAAAGCTTATTAAAAACTTATTCCTTTCAAAATGACCTATTATTTTTTTAAATTCTGTCTACAGACTTCTACATTTGAAAATGAACTCGCCATCTCTAATAGGGACCTTTCCTAAGTAAAGCACCCCCCAAAATTGATGTGAAAAAACCTATTATATATTCATTATAATATATTCATTAGAGCTTTTTTACTCAGTATAGTATGTACTATCTACTATATAAATGAGGAACAGGACTTTCAAAATGTGTTTCGTCCAAAATTTTATATTTCGAAGTTATGTTTTTTTAACTAAAGACGAACAAAATGCATTTGTTTAACATTTTTAGCAATTACTTAGCAGTTTCGTTAACATTTCACATCCTAATTGACATATTATTTTCTGTAAAGAGAGTTTTCTTGGGGTTTTGCTACACGCATCTCTTTGAGATGCGTATAGCAAAACCCCACTTTGTGCATAAAATTTGCACTATGCTAGTCACGGAAACACATTACACTGAATGAGTTTGCCTATCACTAGCCAAGGAAACACGCTACACTGTCTGAGTGTTGCACTGGTAAGCGATAGTGCAGCCAAGAGAAAACGCTGTAAGAAACAAATCATAAGTATTTTGCATTTAATTTTTACTTCTTATATTCTGGAATGTTGGATTGGTACAGTCAAGGTTGGACATGTGTGGAAGATTTTCTTTCAAAAGAGGACATTTTTTTCGTTTTAAGGTCGCGAACTCTGGAAATTTTAAGAACATACTGCTGAATGCCTGGGGATCATGCTTTGACTATTGGCACGTGTGTAAAAAGATCGCGGGATCGTAATAACTTTACTGTAGAGTGAAAACCGCGCAGACCGCGGAGGCGGTGAAAGCGAAAACGCGATAAATCTGACAACGATCGCCTGATGAAATTTGCCCGGGACAATCGAGGAATTCTTTCCCGACAGTTAAAAAACATCCTGTTTACGGATACAACTCGTCTTTGGAAAAACGCCGCGGATTACGCGCCAATATGCCTCGTTTGTGGGGAAAATTTCGCTTAAATTCTGTGAGACCGTTAATAAATAATATTTAAACGTAGAGCGGCATAAATTCTCGTCGATGAATTATTAATAACATTATCGAAATAATAGGGAAGCCAATTAAATATTAACATTCTGGGTTGTGATAATAAAGTCGTCATTATTGATTATTATTACTTCTATAATAATGAATGATTGTTGTATGATACAATAAATTAATTATATATTAATTTTATGCAATTTGTGTAACAAGAAAGTATACACATATCTTTACGTAAGTAGGTAAAACTGAAAAAATTGAGAAAAATTTCTTGTTAAAAATAAATTAACTAGAAGATTCTGATCATATCAATCAGACTTCTGATTATCTTAACTAGAATCATAATAGATTCAATCAGAAAATTCTTGTCCATTTTTAATTTCAATTTAATGCAATCAGACTCTTTTCCAGTGTATTACGTAAAATTATATTTCATAATATTTCATAATATTTTTACACGAGAACGATGAATCACTCCTTGAATCGATTCTACAAAATTCCGAACTGTATAACTGTAGCAACGGTTGGTGAAAGGAGGAATGGTGGATAATCGAGATAATAAAACCTCACATCTCACAGTAGAAAAAGCATAATGGTTGGACATGAGAGTAACTGTTCATGGACGATCGAGGAAGGTTAATCGAGTAAACCAAAGTGAATCAGAGAGTGAATTTTAAATCATTTATCCCGCTTTCTCTCTCTCTCTCTCTCTCTCTCTCTCAGTCGTTTGATCTTAAAGTCATTGTATTTAATTTGCATAGATCTGTTTGAGACTCCAGCAAGTTCTACATATCGCTGTTATAAACGGATATATTGCATATCTAAGTGTGTACACGGAAAAGATGATTTTGCCAAAGTATCTAAAAATATAACTAGATATACAGGATGTCCCGTAAGTTTTTATTAAGCGCTTTTGTGTAAAGCGGATTAAATTGAGTCGAAAAATTCTCTATCATTTTGCAATTTTCGCAATGATTAATGAGATATTAATTACCAAAAAAATTATTGTTATTGATTTTTAATAATTTTTTCAAATACTGTCAACAGAAAAATGACCAAAATTGTTTATTTTCTTCTCATAAAGTTCTGAGAATTTTTCAGAATTTTTTAATATCATATTTTCTCATGTTGTAAAAATAAGAAAATGCAGTAAAACTAAAAAGTTGATAAAAAATTCTGAAAAAATTCTTAGAGTTTTATGAGAAGAAAATAAATGATTTTTGTCTTTTGCCGTTTTTCTATAAAGTTGAAAGTATTTGAGTAAAAAATTATGGAAAACCAATGGCAATTTTTAATTATTAATATCTTTCTCAATTAATATCTTATTAACTATTGCGAAAATTGCAAAATGATAGAGGACTTTTCGACTCAGTTTAGTTCCGCTCTTTACTCTCTAAAGCTCTTGGCTTAAAAACTTACGGGACACCCTGTATTACATTTAAAAATGTAATAATTTAAATCATTAAGACAGTTATATAAAAAATTCAAATATGATATAAGTAGTGCTGTAAAAAATTTTAGATATTTTAGTTTGTATCTTCAGCGTCATAATTATTTCGATTCATAAAATGATTTCCTGTCTATAATTAATTTTTAGATTCAGCAAAATAAGTTTTGCTAAAATTACTTTTAAGATTTTCTTGTTTTAAAATTTAATTGTTTTAATGTGCACTTGCTGTATAAGGAATAAAAATTCATTGAGAAAGACTAAGTACAGTTGAAATGTATTAATTCAATTTGTATGATAGAACAATAAATTGAATTCATTAAGAATTCAATTAATTCCTTTAATTTCTCGTTGTAAAGTGTTTTTTTGCTTCAGCAAAAAAATTGTTCTTTCTGTACTAAGTAACTTTATATATATATATATACATATATATATGTGTGTGTGTGTGTGTGTGTGTGTGTGTGTGTGTGTGGGGTGTAGCTTTCAGCGTAAAGATAACAGACTGTACTGCATATAAAAATGGATTTACATATTTAAACGTGTAGTACAGCGTGATTTTTACACAGGAAACTAAATCTCACATATACATATATGAACTTATTACACATTTACTACATACTTGTACTGCAGTTAGAGAATAAGCGAGACGTATTTTCTACAGGAATGGAACGCGTAATTATAATTATACCGATTACCGGCTCGCATCTTGCAATCTGATGTTCACGTTTACGGCTTTTCCGTGATAATGACATATAGAAAGTTAATAATTAAAGACGTCCGCTGCTGCTTTCACATGACGGCCTCCCCATCTCCCTCCGCGACGCGGTCGAGGCCGCGGTTTGTAATCGCGCATAAAGCTGTAACGAGATCGTTCACCCTGCAACAAATCGGACGTAACCGACTTCGCTCGCGATGGCTAGCACCAGTTTCCAATCCGGCGATATTGCTCCTCGGCCGATCGTGTTTCTCTCGTTTCAGTGCGCTGACCAGGCATTCCGATTGATTTCTCAAGTTCTGAAACATTTCGAATGGTCTTAAAAGCAGCGTTTATTCCTGAATTCTCGCATTCATAGATTCTCGGATCTATGGAATTTGGAGTCTCACGGTTTATCGGAAATTCCAATATTTATTGTGAATTTTTAGAGCCCAGACTGGAGATTATCAATGACTTTGAAATTTTTCAAATGTTTCTTAAAATGACATGAATTCCTAAGTTTTACACAGAATTTTCTGAAAATTTAATTTCAATATAAGTATTTGTTTATTGCAAAAGAAAGATGTCTTTAGAAGTTTTAAGATATTTCGAACAGTTGTGAAATAATCTTTGCTCGCCTCAAGTTTTGAATCGTTACCTCTCTTAAATATAATAAAACTTTAAAATTGTTATAATACAGCCTTACAAGTATAAAACACCTCTACAAATTGATGAAAATTGTCCAATATCTAAAGAGAAATCAATTAGAAAACAATGTTATTAAAAAAAAAATAATATTTATTTTCGTAATGATTTTCATATTTATTTGTTAATTCTTCTTTCATTTTTATCTCCGCCTTTTTCAAGAAAATGCAATTAATTAATTAAGATCTTAATTAATTAGTAGCATTATACTTATAATCAAGGCTGTATTAAATTTTTAACCTTTTTTTTTTATTAAAATTTTTGATTTTTCACATTCTGAGATCTTTTTAAATTAAGAAATAAATTTCATTGTCAGTGAAATTAGATTGATCATTTGAAAGTTGCACATTTAAAATTGCTATGCTATTTCATACCAGATGGTATAAGAAATGATGGGATCCTGTTACATTATAGAAAGTACGGCCCTGGATCGAGCCCCGTTTAATCGCAGCTCACCACGAGAAGTGGCCGATCTCCTCTGAAGTGGCCGAGCGAAAGCGACTTTCTCGTCGTTCAGCGCGATCTTTCGCATTCCGTTCTTTACAATTCCGTATCGTTTCTCAAGTCAATAGTTTCCTCCATGTATTTTCAACGTTGTACCGACTGAAAAGTGCGATCGTTAAAAATTTCGTATTTATATGTACATGAATCAATTAAAGGCTCGTGATGCTCGACATTGCTCGATATTGGCTTATCATACCGATAATTAATTTAGTTCAATTTCGAGTGACGATAAATAATTATTACAGTAGTATAACGTTCTCTCGGAAGAGAGAAAATCATCGAAATTATCTTTTTTTTTGCTTGACAACAAACTTGATTCTATATCTCGAAATACAGTAATACTCAGAAAATGAATGATTCGGTAGATAGAAGAATTCGGTAAATAAGATTGGGACTCGTGATGAGAATCGGGCTTGCGAGACTCGAATATCCCGTTTCGCCGTAATGACCTTATCCCGCGATGAGGAGGAGAACTCGATTGCACTTATTTCGTCGGGAAAGCACGTGGTCTTCCAGGTAGTTTCCGCGAAGCCGCTGGAAACCAGTTGGTCGACTGACCCACCTGGGACCACCTACGACCTTCTGCAACCCAATGGCATATATACAGTTGTGCCTTCGCGCTGCAGTTACACAACCGGTCCCGGTGCACCGCGAGCGAGAGATTACCGTACTCCTTTCTATTTGCTCTTGGAACACTAGCGAGCCGCGGGATCTCGGAACCCTCGGGTATCCGGATTCTCCAGGATTTTTATACCCTTATTCATAGTTTTAGTCTTTTCTTATTTTAAGGATGGAGGAAGCCTCCATGAAGGATTTCTCGATTCTTCAAGGCCTTCTTGTTTCGTAAACGAATCTCAAGTCTGCCTTCCTGAAGGGAGGAATATTTTAGGGATTTTACCTGAGTGACCTGAGGGTAGTATGTCATATATAGTACATGCATACCTAATATCGTGAATTACGAATAATAAATAAGATTATAAAGGCATTGTTGATTAAATAAAGTTGCGATTAAGCATTTTGCAACAATAACGAACAAAAAACTAATGACGAATTTGATTGGACGCACTTATTGCTCACTGATGCACATTAAACCGCCGTACACAAAATAACGTAAATATATGTTTATAAATAAACATAGAAATCGATTAAATTGGGAAAAACTCAATACATTCTATTGTACTGTTAGATAAAATATGTATTTTATAATTCGAAATATTTACATTTTATTTTTATACTTAAATTAAATTAGTGTACAACGGCTTTTCGCGAATAATGCTTATTATACGAAGAAGGAGGAAATGCTTTTAGAGAAGCTTATTTCTGAAAAAAAGCTATCAAAAATAATTATCGATGCGTCAGATTTAAATTAAAAGCTATCGAAAGTAAAAAGACCGGTGTGACAAATTAATTTGGAGATTTGCTTGAAGCTTTATGAAGACTACATTTCCTCCTCAAGGAAACTCGTAATCTCCCTTGAGAAAAGGAAGCTAATAAGACTTCTTGTTTGGTCAAGGAAGGTTTATGAAACATGAAATGAGGAACAAGGAATCCTCATTCCTCAAGAAAGGACTATGAATACGGATATTAGATTCCTTTCTGAACGTGCAATTTCGAAAATCCGTTTTTACGATCGCGTTACTCTCGAATCCGAATAAGTAACTCTCTAGAGTTTCATTGTCGGTCGAATCCGTTCAGGCTTTCAATTTTATCTCCCTCAACATCCTCCGTTCAATATTATAAGAATCTTATCCCAGATACAACACACTTTATCCGTGAGACATCCCGAGGATGTCTTCGAACGTGTCTTGAGAACATTTTTAGGATATTCTTTGGATATCCCTTGGTCTACTCTGTATATGACGCTTCCCTTCGTATCATTCTCGAAATTTGAATTTTTTTCAATGATTTCTGGAGTTGTAAATAGATTTTGCAAGTCTTTACTCTTGCCGCGAGCCACTTATATTTCGGAGTTTGGATTTTGAATTTTTATAGTCACGGACACACGAACGTGAACGCTCGAAACTTGGGCGAACGCGTAAACTTTTTGATACTTGTAAAGTTCGTATGGTAGAGTCGTTCCCGCGGTAGAGATCGTTAAATTCGTAGGTAGTGTAATCTCGACTCGTTGGGGATGCTCCGGGCGGTTGGATGATGCAATTTTCAGGTTATCTCATTGGAAAACCGGGCACGTCGCTGCCGATGCATGCATTTATCTCCGTGAATTTCTGGGTTGCGCGCTATTTATTTATTAAAAATTTCATTTCGATCGCGTACGTGCTTGCGCATCCTTTACAGGAGATAAATAAATGAACGACTGCAGTTTCGACGAGAGGGGTTCGAGGAGGGGTGGAAGTGACGGGGAGTAAGACCTCCCCGGGAAACTCAATTTTCCCCGATCTTCGAGCGAGGCTTTCCTTCGGAGCTCTTCTGCTACTCGCGTAAATCTCCGCGGACTCTCTCTTTTTTTTTTTTTTTTTTTTTTTTTAGAAGGACTTCCTGTTTCTTTTCTCTGTTTCTTCTGTCCATTGTCGGGAACGAAGAGGGCAACTTCTCCGAGGGAACTTTCTGCTTGATTCACTCCAAGTGGCCCGCTCGGAGTTTTCCGCTTTCCCCGAATGAATTTTCGCCGCATCGACCTCTGCTCGCGTAAACGCGCGTGAAAATTCAAAGTTTCGAAATCAAAGTTCCCGAGACTATGATGCATTCCTGAGAGACCCTTAAGGAACTTCTATTCTTAAAAAGCTAATAACGAAGGAATTTCTTTTCGTGTCCGTTCACCACCGAGAGAAAGAGAGAGCGCTTTTATTTCTTCTACAAATACATAATCCGCGTTTTGTCGAAGAATCTTGTCGCGTCGGCGAAAAATTCCTCGTTTCGTTAGTTACAGCGGCTAATGCGATTTACTCGCGGAAGAGCCAATTAATGATAATTACGCGTTATCGCTCTCGTTCGGATTATTCATGCACGGCGCGGCGTTCAGTTAACTTTACGTATTGACGCTCGCCCGGAGAGTCCCCGGGCTTAATTAGGACCAAAACTCATTAAAGCCCGCGAGTGTCTCTAATTTGTCAGGACCCCCGTCGGGGAGATGGAGATGCAGAGAGTGCCGAGGAGAGCTTTCGTTTCGTTCCGCAACGAAACGATTAAATGGCGTAGTCTGCCGGTAACGTATGTGCAATTATAAAGGCGCTGCTTGCGGATGACGTTCTTAATGAGTAATTAAGGACTCGCGGCGGACGTGAATGCGTAAGGATTACATCTGTTTTAGGGTACGGTTCCAATTCCATTCTAGGGAAAGTTTCATTTCCGTTTGATTGATGTTCTCGCGATTAAAGGATTTTAGCGGGAACTTTGCGGGAAATATCAACGGTATTTGTAAGAAAATGTATAATGAAAATGTTTCAGGAAGAGGAAAAATATGCAAGTTCTGTTGAATATTAAAACTTTGGCTTTATGAAACTTAATATTCAGCAAAATACAATCTGGATATTTTTAATGGCTGAAGAAAAAACAAACATATATATAAAGAAAAGTTTTCTTCAGCCATATATATGTATAAAGGATAGACAAAATAATGTGAACACTTGAGAAATGTACTATTTACTTGTTTTATTAATAAGAAATTAGCCTATTTGTCCTTACAGATTCTATCTTCTGTTGAAATAGTATCATAGATGCTCGAATAATTTTGCAATATTATACCATTCTTTTAACAGAATGTCTTTTAGTTGCTTAAAAGATATTTAAATTGGATCGTGCTTGCATTGGCCAAAAAAGATGTTGAAGTTTTGGAGATTAGAAAGCAATTTTGGAAAATAGAGTGAAATAAAAATTTCCTCTTCCAATATCATTTATATAAGCAATTGATAGATGTTTTACTAAAAAGGTAATACGACATTCTATCGATATTATTCAAGCGTTGCAAAATAACTCTTATTAATAGAACAAGTAATAAAATGTATAGCGTGTTTTTCATAAGTTCATAATATTTTGTCTATCCTCTGTATATATAAAGCGATATTATATAAACAAAAGATTTTATATATATATATATATATTTCTTGTTTCAAAAGTGATATAATTAACTAACAAATTAACTCGTTTCATGATAACTAAAAAAAGAAATACGTAGTTAGAATAACTACGTAACTTTTGAAGCGATGTTAAACTACTTATTCCTGACAGAGGAGGCAACATATATTTTTACAAATAAATTAATTTTTAGATGAAAGAAAGAGACGTATCAGATATTTTACACGCTGCTTTTGCACCGAGAAAAGAAAAATGATTCGCGACGACGTTGATTCGAAACGAGCGCATTGACCTTCGTTGCACCTCGGCCGTACACTTACGCACACACGGAATTGTGTTTGCATAAGATTGCGAAACGTGCAATCGCGTGCGCCAAAAATTCGACCGGTTTGACATGTCGGTTTTCCTTGGTGCTAACGGTATATCGGCTGCTATCGCTTCCACCTCCTACAAGTCGTTCCAGGTGAATACACGCGACTTCCCTCTTTTTCTGTTTCAGTCTCTTTCCTTCATTTGTCTTCTGGTTTTCTTTTATCAGAAACGCTCAATGTACAATTTTTCCTCCTACGCAAGCTACTTAATCGACTGATTATATTGATCTAGACCTCGTAACCCGATTTTCACCCTCCCCTCCCCCCTCCCTCATCTCCCCTCCAATCTCCTTCCTTTTCCTGTACACGCAATTATACAAAAGATACATGCCTACATGCGGGGTGCGGCACGAGTTCTGGAATTTATAATTATCACGCGTGCGAGAAGTGTAAAAAAAAGGGCATTTTATATCGAGAACATGCTTCCGTTCTATTTAACGAACTGCCAGTAAGCATGTAATATATGGAAAGAATAATTTTACTGAAGTATTTAAAAATTTAACTACGCTGAAAAAAGTGTCCTTAATAAAACTAACAAAAAAAGCTTAATAAGAATTTTGCATTTTGATGAGAAACCGAATTTAAAATTACAATACTTGCAATTCTGTTCGGTTTCATTAAAATGTCTTCTTGCTGGTTTAATTACACTGTTAGAAATGTAACTATAAGCTTCCTTTATGTAAATGAAGTTCGTGGCTATGAACGAAATTAAAAGTAATGAATGATTTAACTGAAAATTAAGTTACAGTAGTTACTTCAATGTAATGACGTACGTATATATTAAATTTCGTAAATTTTCATAAAAAAATACATTAAATTTTATGTATATGTACACAAATATATTTTTATTATAAATACATTAAATTTATAAATGTAATGTCATGAAATTAAGCTCAAATTGTGTAACTTAAAATTTAATGAAATTTAAAAACATTTCTAACAGTATAGAACATTTTTCTCAGTGTAGATACGATCTGAAAATAATTTTGTTAGGCATATGAAAATAATTACATAGGAATTTCAGGTATGCTGAGCAAGGCTGCAATGTTTTGACATTCTAGCAACCAATTTGCGCTAGAGACCTTCTAATTAGAGTCGCAAAATAACGTCATTAACGGTGTCACTTTTCAGCAAATAGATATAATATGACTGTGTGTATCATTGCCACATGCCACACAATATTCTTGCTGAAGTATCTAAAAATTTAGCTACATATCTGAAAGTAATTTTGTTGAACTATCTAAATAATTACGAAGTAATTTCAAACATGATGAGAAATGCTGCAAAGTTTTGATATTCCGGCAAAT
>Ga0157364_1005851_pt1 | contig 12573 bp, 6 predicted proteins | sample AttsexASBM2_FD_111476 | JGI IMG/M metagenome (GOLD analysis project Ga0157364, IMG submission 111476) | Fungus gardens microbial communities from leaf cutter ant in Ribeirão Preto, State of São Paulo, Brazil - Atta sexdens ASBM2 | ecosystem: Host-associated > Fungi > Mycelium > Unclassified ... | reverse complement strand
TACCTTGGTTAACTGATGGATAGTGCTTTCCCGCTGATGTTAAATGGCGCCGGCGCCAGAAATCGCGAAATAAAACACGCCTAGGCAACATCATGAATCTTTCACAATAAGATAAAATACTTTTAATATCGGCGTGTCGGATATACATTATATTTGTGCTCTTTGCAAATGCGTTATTATAATACTATATAAAAACAATGCAGCAATGAAAACCAGCGATTTGCTATACAAAATAAATAAATATAATTAATCGAGAATAGAAGCTTAATAAGAAGCTTGTACGGAGTTTTATTATGCTTGACAAAAGGTATGTAAATTTATCTTTAATGATGAAACACTTCAGACTATACCTTGATGGACATCAGCTTCGTGATCCTGTGCAAAACGAGTCATTTGCATTTCACTGCATGCAAGAACAACTTCGCTTTGAATGAAGTTACATCGAATCGTCGAGATATTCTATATGACTGATAATATCGAGTTATTCGATTGATTTCAAATCGCTCTCATACATACAGGTGACAATCGAACTCGTTCCATATAAATCTTTTCAGAACACGTGGACAGATTGCACTTGAACTGCGGAATTTATACGTTTTGATGTATCTTTGAATAAACAATTTTATCGAGTGGACATATATCCTTGTCCCGTAGAAATAAAAGTTGAAACAATTAACGTATTATTTATATTGTGAAAATGTGTATTTATTGTATCCGAATACGAAATCCGTAATTGATCAAAATTCAATTCTACTGTAATCAATAATTTTCAGCAGAATATTAAGCTTCTAAGCATTTTCAAGAATATTATATAAATATTTAATATACATCAATCATATGGTGTTCATTTATAATGAATAGATGTCAATGATGATTAATAGCATATATTGTGTACTTTATTTTATATATTGATCAACTGTTAATTATTTAATTTCATTATTAATTATTTCTTCGAAAATTAGAACATAACTATGCACAATAAATTTAATGATGCATCCTCGCAACACGCAATTATAAATAAATTACAAATAAATTCTATGTCATAATAAGACTCTAAGGAAAATCTCCATTGACCATACGAGTTACGAAAAATTCTAGCGACGTTCTACGTCAAGTACACTTCGGGGAACAATAATCCCATCGGATAGCCGTTCATATCCGCGCACGAGCGTCCCGACAACGAAGAGGCCTCTCGTCAGGGAGAAAAGGGTTACGATCCTAATTTCCGGCTGGTTGCGCGAGTTGACTCATTTTTGCATAATGCAGCCTAATAAGGGCTAATGAATGAAACGCTGTAACCCCCGATGTCGTGCAAATTGGATTTACACCACCCGCTATTTCCCAGCTTTCATCTTTGTCCCCCATCCCTCTGTGTGCCGTTGTCATATCCGTAATCTCACCTCGAGTTCCTTTCTCTCTTTCCCTCCGCCCGTTTCGCGCGTATTTGCATACTTTATCATCTACCTCCGGACGAATCCTGCGTAACTTCACTCACGAGAATATCCACAAGTTTATCCGTCTAGAGTGGCATGGATAAAGATCACGATATAACCTTTCTTCTTAATTCTTCTAATTTTTTAAATTATTTCTTTCCATTATTCTAACATGTAGTAGAGTTTTATCGTCCTAGAATTGTCAGCCTCATCATACTCTCTTCTCCAATCTTTTTCTCCATTTTCCAGCACTTTTGAAGTTAACTCTTTAAATCACTCCGCTGCTAAACGTGGATTAATAACTGTTCTTGTTTTAAGTACAGAGTGAAAAAGAAGAAAAATATTATATTCATCCATTATTTTTTAAGATATTGAACAATAAAAAGCTTAAATTTTATAAAAATTTTTCATTTTACAAAAAACATCGAAATGATACAGAAACTATTTATGCTAGATTACGAATATTTAAATAATTAAAATATAATATATTTAAATAATTAAAATATAACACACTGAAAGAAAATATTAAATGCTGCAACAATTTAGATGGTAAAATATGGCATTTTTAATTGGCTGCAGCAGCTATGCCATATCTTTTCTTTCAGTGCGGGTATTTTAAATAACTAAAAAAAAATTTTTTTTAATCTTACACATATTTTTTTAGCATCCGGTCTTAAAAGGTTTGCCTTAGCATGGCAATAAATGCTTCTCCCTCTTCCTTTTTTTAGGCAAAGTCAAATGAATATTGCTGACTACTTTAAACTGTCTGACTCGCGAAGCGTGTCCGGATCGATGCCAAAAGCTGTGGTGAAGTGTAAAAAGTTCGCGTTGAATCGTGAGTGTTAAGGCAGCAAGGAAAATCAATTACCCGCCTGCAAAGAGGGTGAGACGGGCCGAGACCGGGGGCACGTAATGTTTCCTTCAAAAATTTCACAAGGGACGTATGAATTATTCCCGAGACGATCGAGCGTCCGACATAATCCCTCCCACGATCGATTCTTTGCAGCTGCCACCGTCGTTTCTTTTAATCTAACACCTTTTTGCACGACCTCACGATAGATATGTAAGACCGAAAGAACGAAGTCACATCCGTTATCACGTGTCACCTGCGAGTATTTTACAAGTGGCTGCAAGAGATAAGCGTAAACTCAAGTACATACATCATTTGCCGTGAACTCTTTTCGTCGTGACGGATTGTACAATAAAGCAAAGATATAATATTCTAATAAACAAATATAATGTGCGTAACATATTAATCATAAACATATTAATAATATTTTTTATAAAAAACAATTTAAAAACGTTTAGAAATAAAATATCGCATATTTTTTTAAATAAATTTATATTACACAGATAAACATTTTATATGTAAATAAAATGTATATCGAAATAATATTATCCGATACAATTTTGCGAATTTGTTAATGTTCTTTATTAGTCACATTGATAGTTGCTGTGTCTGGCATAATATATTACGGCAGTGTCGGCTCTCACATTAGTTTACATCCGTCGGATTTTTTTGACAGGATCTGAATTATTCCGCAGTCGTATGTTGCGCAGCAGACCAAGAGAGAACGGCGAGCTTTGATGCCGGTGCGCGGCGGCGCATCTGTTGGATCTCGGCCGTGAAACGTTCTTGGTCAAATGGATCGTGGACCATGTCCCCAATAATTTGTTGTTGCGTAATTGATACCAGACACAGATGCACAGTAGGAAGTGTTTTTCCTGCTTGTGCGTGGATCATAAGAGCAAACCCGACTAATGAATTTTGAACGACTATATCTGAATGTATAAATTTTGATTCAATGGCCATTTCATATGAAAAATAAGAAGTTAGTCTAATTTATTCGTATCTGTTTAATAAAAACATTTATAAGTTCATATACATATAGATAAGCAATACATTTTTTTTAAATAAAAGTATCTGGATTTTCAAAATTAATATCGAATTCTACTAAAATATCTGAAAAATTACTAATATTAAAAATACATTTTATTATTAATATATTATATATATAGAAAAAAATTATAGGTTTTTTAGCATAAATAACTGTTAGAGATAAAATTAAATTATAAATTAATAATTTAATTTAAACTACCGAGAGAGATTGAATACATTTTGTAACCAAAATCAATATTTTCGAGTTCAATATTCTCAAACTTCATCGTACATAAATTATACTATTTCATAACATTGTTACGACAACTTATTACATAATTCAGTTTAATAATATGAATTTTATATACGCATGCGCATAATTCAAAATATTAAAGCTTATATAAAACAATAAATAGAAATATTGTATAATATACAATAATAAATATAAATAAAAAGCATATGTAAATCAACATCTCCCGTTTGCAGTGTAGCTCCGCAATGTATCCCGTGCATCTATGTTTGGACGCAAGAAACATCTGGAAAACAAATTTATAACCCAGTTCGAGGACGGGCGCGGACGCGTGTAAAGCATCGCACACCAAGTCTCATTATATGTTCCAGAATAACAAATAGAAGCTGAAACGGCATTCAATGGTACGTATATGTAAATGTAGAGCACTGTTTAATTGTTAGTTTGTTAACCGGATTTAATTGCCTCCGTGCTTCACTCGGAAACGCTATTACCGCGCATAAAGAAGGAAGCGTGCCCATTACGTAAAATAATTGCACAAATAGATGCAGGTGTTGCGTTAAAATTAATTGGTAATTAATCGTGTCGAGGGGCCCGAATTAATTTTATTACTCCGTCGATGCCGCGCGATACGTCAAAGAATCAATACTTTCCGATATACTTCGTTCGTGATTTGCAGAAAATATTCTCTTGTAGTCTTAATTACTCCGTAAATGCGCTCAAGTCCATTTAATTACTTCGCATCTCACTACAGCGATGTACGTGGAACACATATCTGCGGGCTATTAAAGAGCGGTCGATGAGAGAGTCGCTTAGTGGACACTGGCATCCGTGAAAGTGGGAGCTGTTATTAACGAATGCTCCCCCCACGCATTGCACACAACGCTCCTGCCTGTTCTACTGTCGACATAGACTAAAACAGCTAAATAAAACTGAAACAAACATTAACTCATCTCAGGGTCCCGCATCATTTATCAGATATCTAAGAACTCGCTTTCATTTTCTTTGCTATTTATCGACAAAAAATCGAAATATAAAGATACGCGAGCAAAAATGCGACATAAAGAATTAAGTAAAAAAATTCTGTAAATTTTTCGTTACAATCGCTTTAAAAAAGGATATTAAAACCGTTTTTTTTTTTACTATTTTTGACACATTTATTGTGTCAAAAATAATAAAAAATCCTACACGATGTATGCATTTATAAACTAATGAACTTTATATTATTGAAAAATAGAGAGAAAGAGAGAGTAAAGGTATTTGATTCCAATTTGCATTGGTTGGATTCTTCTTCACATAACTGTGTCCAATTACTCTGCATGAGCAAAATTTCCAGTTGTGGATTCATGCCCTCAACTGGGGAGCGATCGAACTACTAGTCTCGGAGCAACCATACAGTGGCTGCGTACATTATATAGTTTGTTTGTAACTGCCTAAATTTTCTACATTCAACCATTACGGCACTTCGCAAACCCGACATCTCAAAGATTCCCCGGTAGAGCAATTAAGTCACTGAACACGATTATAAGTGAGCAATTAGTCAGCATTGAATTTTGATATATACTAGGGGTGATGCCACTTCAATGGTGATATTTCTAGATCATATAGGGAAGCATTCAACATGATCCTTTCTAATATAAATATATAGACGGTATTAGTCCTAAAGAAAACATGGCGAAATACATGCGAAACACCGCCTGACTCCGTAAAGAGCTAGTAATTACACGAGGGATATGCGGACTTATATCACGACACCGTAGGGATAGATAATTTACTTGAAATCCACCCTTCGCGCGACAAGAGCTGAGAAAATACATCTGCTCATTCTCTCTACTATCATCGATTAAGAGCATCACGATTAATACCTATTAATCGATTTGTGACGTAAAATAAATTGTAATATAAATTGTAACAAGTATAATTTTCTTGAACATTAAACTCTTTTCTTGTTTCATAATGAATATAAATAGATACTTAGATAACTATTTATATTCTAGAGTAATTTATATTCAGAATAATTAATGCGATTATCATAACAAATAAAATTACATGAGATTCGCAGCGATTGAGAAATTATTACTTTTATGATGCGATATATACAAAAGTTCCTACATGTATATTGACGTTTACAAATATTGTGGTTTATTCCAGTAATTGTTAAATCATGTGTAGTTATTTCTGCCTCAGTGACTATCCGTTTGGATTCCATTTCTCTATATTGCAGGTATTCTCAGGGGACTAATTGTTCCCATCGTTTTTCGCATTATATCAAGTATCGACAAAATAGTTTCTAATATACGAGTGCGATCCAGAATTTATTAACGGAATTTCATAAGAAGGCGATAAGTATCACTAATCAATGCTAAGTCCAACTATATATACACACACGCACGCACGCACGCACGCATATATAAACAGTAGATATATCATTTATTATTACTTCTGTTAAAAATGAAAGCCACGATTATAATGACACATACGAATTATTTTCTCATACAAATTCGATATAAATTCAAATCATTTTCAGGATATATTTCGGCAAAACTTGCGAAATATAAAAAGTTTCGAGCCTTTCCTCAAAGACGGATCAACATTCTCATTCGATAATTTTTCCGAAAAACCTATTTTCATTTAATAATCACTCAATGATTTTTCACCAATATTACATATGGGCGATCCGCTTAAAAAATAATTAAAAATACTTTAATTTTATCAAAATTTGTCAAAATTATCACATTCGTTGCTTCACAATAACAAATTCGCGAGCAAATATTAATTAATTTGATTTTATGACTATTAAACCGTAATATTTGAATAAATATTTGTGCGTTTATACACTAATTGATGAATGTCGATATATGAAATGTAGAGAATTGTCAAATATGTAGAGTTCAAATTCATTATAGTCAAGAATATAGAATATACATTCGATATATGTGAAATATGTAAAATATTCCACATGTGGAATCTATATAATATTCCACATCTACTGAAACCTTTTTTATACCAAAAATAACTATATAAAGGGCAATTACGAGAAATAATTATTATTCTACAAGTAATTTGAGTTTTTTTAAAATAATGTGTTAATGTATAACCCCGTTCTTTAGTTAATTTCAAGTGTATTTAAGTTAAACACAAATTTAATTCAACACCTAATTACCAAGAAATTCAATGTCGAAAATTGAGAAGTTAAGACTAATAATTGCCTTCCATAAAGTTTTCGCTAAACCATAGTTAACTCCAAGAATCCATAATTAAGACATGACATAGTAAGTTTAACATACACTTGATATGCTGTATTTATAGTGAAAACATTTGCGCGTTATGACATGGAAAACTGCCTACATCGTCTCAGAATTATCGACGCCTTCTCCAACTTTTTCTATAGATTCTTCTATACAAACTAAATATTGTTATAATTAAAATTCAATATTACATTTTTTCGCAAGTTTGTAATTTTCAATATTAAATCTTTTAATTAAAAAAATATATCAATCAATTTTTAAAATAAAGTCTATTTGAAATAAAATGAAAAATATAAAATTTTATTATTTTTTTATCTAATTAAGTTTTTTTTCGAAAAAATATCGATTTCAAATATAATATCAATCAGATTCCGAATTTTTAATTTATTATTATTTTAATTTTTTATACTTAATTCCAAAAGAAATTAAAAAATTTGCAAACAAAAATATTCATTGCTATGAAATATCTAATTCCAATTTTGAAGAAAATAATGTCTCTTCGTGTATGAGTTTATGCAGAATGAATTTCATTCTACGTTACACAACCAGCGATTTTCAAGTACAACGATAAGTATCGCAAGTATTATATCACAGGAGTTCCTTCTCATACGGCGAGATTGTAAGTTCTCTTGATATCATCCGTAATAAGCGAAGCAAGCGTAGCAGTACGTTTGTTCTATACAAGTACAATATATCTACTGCTGACAATTAATACGTTCACGACTATATAGTTCTCTAAAACTTTATCAGTAATATTAATATACTACTGCAATAGATTAATTCTTACTTAATACCTTAAATTCCGCAAATGCATCGAATAAGAAATTGCAATGAATTGTTAATATTAACTATAATGTACAAATATCAATAGAAAAAGATAAAATTTCATTATACCAAATATTATGTAATCTCTCCGATATGTTCTATATAAACTTATGTTTCTTTAAAATATTCTTTAATAACTTCTTGAATTATTTAATTACATAATTAAGTAATAATTGTCTCGTAAGTAATAATATTACGCATCTCAACCACGTCAGACTGGCTCGACTCATTGTTAAACAAAAGACGACCGGTAATCAGACATGATTGTTCGAATCTACACGTCCTTAGGAAGGTGTTAACTGCAGATCCAGGCGTTAGCTTTCGTGCCTTTGGGACTTTGTCACAGCCTGAAGAAGGGCGTGGCGTTTAATTGAAAGGGGATTAATTAAAGCGCATGCAGGGTAAGAAAACCTCGCGTTACTCGCGAACGGTTTCCTCTGTCTCATGGGATTTCTTGCCGAATTATGCACAAAGTCTCTCCCTCGCCCAGCCTTTCTATTTGTGGAGTGCCATGGGAAATGCTTGTATGGACGTTTCCTAACAGAATATCAGCAAGTACAGGAGAGAAAGGGAGAATACGAGAGAATATAGGGGATGAGTACAAAAGAGGAAGGAGAGACAGTTGGAATTTTGATAACGTTAGGGTCGAGGTTGCGTGCTTTGCCGCAGCAACCACGACATTTCCCTCGCAGTTATTCCACAGCAAAAAAGAAATCTGCACCCTACTGCATACTCCGCGTTAGAATCTCTTCGACATTGCCTTGCCTTGAAATTCAACGCTGATGTATTCCCTAACGAGAGAATCACAAGCACACATCGCGAACAATATTATTCTAGAATATCTCAACAAACAAGAATATTCATATAACAAAAGTAACTTTATATATAAAGATTATTTTGTATCATAATTCATACAAAATGTTTACAATTTTATTAACTTTTCTATTGCACTTTTTCTTTAATTATAATTTTTAATTTTTATCAATATTTTCATAACATTCGAATATTTAATACAACTAATATTTAATTTTTATATAGAGAATTTGCAATTTAATCTCAAATTAATACTCTGAAATTGAAATGCACTGAACAATCGCATTGAAGTGAAGAGGAGATTTTGTTATCAATTTACTCTAAAGTTTATTTCTCGAAGAGTTCTTTTTTAAAACTGCTTTTAATTCATAACTTGATATATTTCTTATTTTAACTTAGAACAACTTGTATCATGAGATGTTAACACCTATTATCAATATTCGTCTTGTATTCGGTTCCTGCACCCTCCATTCTTTTCACGGAATTATATAACTATGTATCTCTGCAAGCATCGCGGCATACTGCGAACGACGAATTTTTAGCGACGATAAAGAACTGGGCTAGGATACATATTATTCCGCAGTAATGCCACGCGTTTCTCTCGCCGCCGCGAGTTTTGAGCAATTTCGCGGTGCGCAGCCTTCGTCTACTATATTCTTAGGACGAACCGCAGCGAGGCAATAAAGTACCGAGGACTGAAGTCTTGCGCGCGGAATATTTTTGCAGGACACGCACACACATATGCAAGAGCCTTAACACGCGAAGAAATATTCTGGCACAGGTTATGTCGCTGCGATATTTGCACGCGAACGTTTCGGAAAGAAGGTATGCTTTGCAAGTCCTCATCGGAGATTGATGAGTATGTAATATGTAGCATTACACACGAAAAAATCTCGCGATTCGTGCAGATAGATAAGATCAAGTATTGTACTTGATGGTGATATAAATATTAAACATAAATTTTAATCTTGATATCTGATTAACATTAGAACCGCGAATGAGTTGTTTTTGACCCATTTGATAGTTTTTTTCTTCTAGTTAATTTGGATTTGCACGTGGAGCTTTAGATTTTTAAATTTAGACTTTTCATAATTATAATTAATTACAAATAATTTTATTTTTGATGACAACCTCTTTTCATAAAAAGTATGATTTACTTTGAATCACAATTGGATTAATTTAGATCCGCGGTTCTAGTGTTAAATAATAACGCTATAAAATTTCTCGTGGGAAATAAATGTTCGTTCATCAAATTATCTTCTTATATCTCGAATAACTAATTTATATGAAATATGGCAAATTAACTTTGGCTACTGGATTAGAAACGTTTTTTACGAGAATTGTATTCCCTTGAATCCATTGTATTCTATATCCTTATTTTAAACCGGGAAAGGATCGCATTTTTCTCTTACTTCCCTCAACGATTGTAATGATAATAATTACATCAATCCCCTTCGCGTTATATCAGCCCTCGCACTCATATATGTCGCACTGTTTATTATCGTATTCGCGCCAGCTGGACGGTGTGTATATTATTAAACCATCTTCACCCTCTCGGCGTATGCCATCTCTTTACGTTTATGCATGTCGCTAAAATTATACGCGGAATCTTTCTTTTTTTTCCTCAGTCTCGCACTCGTCTCTTTACAATCCTCTTGGTTCCACTTGCGCGCACTCGCCGCGTGTTTCGTCTGACACGCTCGCAAAAATCTCGCGAATATCTCAGCTTGAATATTTTTCTCGGACAGGAGACTATTATGATTATAGCACAACTACACAACTTTCTCACTTGCAGCTTGCAATAAAAAGCTTGATAATTAAAGTTCCAATTAAGATTCGTATATTGAACTTTTTAAAATTGGAAAAAATAATTGTATTCCTTATTATCATTATTAAAAAAATGTTTCTAATCAAAATTTCCTTTCATCAAATTATAATATAAATAACAAAATATGTATATAATGTCATATATCATTATTATACATAATTTCCACAAAAAAGACAATTAAAAAAAATTATGTATCAATATAGTTCTATTAAAAATTATGTAAATTAGGTGATTATTTTCTTGAACGAAATATTGATTAACCGATCTAAAACGATTGAAAGTTTTCGATCTTTAAACCGTGTATTATCTATTCAAAGTATTTATATCAAGCATTTCGTTTTTCACTTCTAAAAGAAGTAACTTGATTATATGAAAAATAGTAAAAGATACATTTTCTTAAACTATTATTGCATTCATGGAATGACATGTTATTCTTATCATTATTTCGTTACTGTTTTGAGATTCATAATGTGGAAACTGCTACATTTCAAATTACGTCTACGCGCATGGTTTGCCAAGTCAATGCAGGGAAAATTTATGCGCGCAAACATCTCTGAAATCATGGGTAATTTAACGTGAAACGAGAAGAACCGCGAAAAGTCATTTAAAAGTTTCAGAAGTTGTCTTAAGAAAAAAAACTTTTTGTTCATGCGCGCGGAAAGTTGGAGACGCGACCGATTATGACAATATTCGTCTTAAACTTATGTACCATAACGTAACTGAGAATATATTAGTAGTGGATAAAACTGAAGTGCATAAATATCGAAGAATGTCCTGTAAAGATATTAGTCGTATATTATGCCTCCATCTGCAATTGCAATCCATGCAGTATAAATTATATATACCTGTGTGTTAATTTTAGTAGGCGTGTGCATGACACGCTCTCGGTAACGATAGCGCGACTACTTCGAGTTGAATCCATTATGCCGTATACGAATATTACAAAGCTTACTGAATTGTAAATGAGACTCCTGTACTTCGTCGGGGTTAGCAACGGTAACTTCGGCTACTAGCCAACAGCATTACGTCTGCGAATGCGATACGAATTCGTAAGTTCTGTTAATCTTTACTCATCTTGGCATTAAAGTCTTAAATAATGTAACCACGAGCGTTATGCGATACTTATTGTTTGCTATTACTTACGTATCATTAAATGTTTCCTACATTTAGCATGCAATAGAAACTCTGCTATTAATTATTATTAAACATGAATCTTTGAAAGAGTATGTATAAAGCATTATTATAAATAAAATAAATTATAACATATTATAACGTAAAGCTAACAATTAATAATATACGATTATGTTTAGAAAAAAATATTTGTTGACATTAAAAATATATTTAGATTAGGAAAAGCTCTAATACTGATAGTGCGCTATTTATATCTAATAATCATGCATTGATATTCACGCATTAAAAAATGTGACAAAGAGTATAATTATTAAATATCAAGTTAAGTGCGCTCTTATAGCTAATTGGAAATGTGTAATATACAAGAATGTGTATATAACAATATAATATCAGATTATTAAAAGCTAACAAATATCGTTCAATTGTCCAGTCTACAGCTTTCGATAGGCTCTCACCAAAACGGTTTGTTCACGATAACGAGAATTCTTGTCAATCGGCCGTTAGAGAGATAAATCGCCATGTATCTATATATAAAACCTCGATTCTTCCCGCCGAGTGTCTCTTTTCGTTTCGGAGCTTCGACAGACCCTAGACGTTTACCTGGCACGAGTCTCCAAAGACTCATTGCGCTACAGTTCCGTGTTTCTTCTCCGCCAACCTCCTTTTCTTCTTCCCTTCTCTCCTACTACTTTCGTTCCTACAAGTTCAAGCCTTTCCCTCAGGAATAAAGACGAAAATTGACAAACCCTTTGTTTCTTTGTGCACGTCGCACTGTCTGTGATAGTTTCTTTTTGCGATTTGACAAAACTCTGCAAAAACTAGATTCGAGGAGCTAAAATAACTAATTAAAAAAAACCTGACAATATATATCTTATTATTAATCAGGATTGGAATTATTTCACACTCTCCCCCCCCCTCCCTCAATCCTTGGAGTTTAATATTCTGGTAACTAGTTTGAACATCTTATATAATTATTTTGATTTGGTCCGAACAAAATTATTTTCAAATTTATGTATACCAACTAAACTTTTAGATACTTCAGCAAAATCATTCTTTCCGTATATAAAAATTTACAGATTATAATTGTACAATCTGCGCATAAGTTTAACTAAATCTGACGTATCTGTGGTCCTTTTAATCAAGACCTTATATTTTGGGCATATTTT
>Ga0157364_1005850_pt1 | contig 12575 bp, 3 predicted proteins | sample AttsexASBM2_FD_111476 | JGI IMG/M metagenome (GOLD analysis project Ga0157364, IMG submission 111476) | Fungus gardens microbial communities from leaf cutter ant in Ribeirão Preto, State of São Paulo, Brazil - Atta sexdens ASBM2 | ecosystem: Host-associated > Fungi > Mycelium > Unclassified ... | reverse complement strand
GTGTGTGGGCGGATATTCGAGTGGATTTACCGGCGCAATGGCGGGATTTTTTTCATCCGCGGAACGATTTTTAAAGGCTGAGCAAAAAGAGATACGAAGTGCGGAGCGAAGAGAGGGAGAGAAGCGCGGCGAGCGGAGCAGGACGAACGAAATAAAAGAGATAGGCGTGATTTCGGCGTGATATCCCGGCCGACGCGACGTGCTGGTTTTAATCCGACCTTATTCGCTCGCTAGGAAGATGTATCCGTTGACTGCAAAATTTCACGCACGCTCCAACTTTTCTTCTCGACACGACGTCTATTCAACGTCTTGAGAATTCTAACGGAACACTCGCGCGATCGCGCATCAGTTGGAAAAACGAAAGTCTCATTTGAGAAATCTATTCCAATTTCTTTGGAATTTGACAACTGTCGTGAATGATTCTGATGCCAATTCTTTCATTTAATGAAAGATCTAAATGTAAACATCATTAGTCAATGTTTTTTTTCTAAATTTTTTCCGTACTTAATCCTTCGCCGATCAAATTTGACTTTATAAAGCTATATAGTCGATATTTTGATTGTCAATTCCAATAGATAAATTTTAATCTATAAAAAATCAGTAAAATTCAATTCGACTTGTACGATAGTAAAAATTGTTAAAGCTTTCACAAGAATGCAAGAATTTTTTTTTTTAATTTTTGTACAATTCGAAATAATATAAAAATCTACAGTGAAGCTCAAAGATCCAGAAATCAGATTCGTCAGCTAGCAATCGTGCAAAATTCCACATGACTGACGGAGGATTAAAAATAATAATTTTTCTTTCAATTCCTGTGATATCAACTTTTAGCCTTAATTAACTCAAGCGTCGATAAAAATTTGACCGCTTTTACCGCTAATATGAATATAGGCTCGGAATTTTATAGATGCATTTGTTAAGTTTGAGTTTATTTACCGATCTACAAGATGAAAATCCGTAGTGTAGCATTCTTGAGGCGACGCGATACCATAAAGCGCGCAAACGTTGCCTTTATCCTCCTCGTCGACGATTGATCGTGCCAATGAACATCGGCCATGCGCTAATGGCCGGGAATGTTAATTACGATTCCAGGACGCGCGCGCCTGATTTCGCGGTTCGAGGCTCGCGCGATTCCGGAAACGCTTTCGTGAGACCGAGAGAATTGTCGCCTCGCCGCATCGCCTTTACGTGTGAAGTCCATCCGTGACCTCGCATCCCCCTGGGAGAAGAGCCGGCGGCAATCGCAACCCCAAATCTCCCAAAAGAGACGTCTTCGTCGTGTCGTTCGCCATGTTCGTGCCGTATAGGTACGTCACGGTAATCTACGTCGCTTAGGGGATACGTCGCGCGGAAAATTAAAACAAATGTACACGCGCCCTCCGTCAGGCTCTTCCCCTTCCTTCGATTCTCTTAAATTACTACTATGAATACGCGCGAAATTATCGTGGAATACTTTTTATTATTTCATCAAGACGCAGCGGCGAATAACTGCGATGAATTTGTGAAATCTCACGTTATATACTGAGAGAAATGATTTTATTATCAATCAACAAATCAAGGGAAAGCAAATGTAATATTTTAAAAAACCGATCGATTTGTTAAGATTGCAAATTAATTCGTCAATGTAACAAATAATTCATAGTATTGCTAGCAAATAAGAGGCTCATGTATATATATATATAAGTCATAGACGATTGCAGGATCCCAAATCGTAAGAAATTGATCAATTCTAATCAAGTTTTCTTCCTACATTTGACTGTGCTTGATCGGTTTCCTACGACTTACGATTCCATGATCATCTACGAATTCTATATAAACAAGCCTAAAATCTATCCAAAAGATAAGTTAGATTCAATATAGTTTGCTTTTGTTACTAATTGATTGATATAGCAAACTAACAGTAAACGTAACAACAAAATTTATTGTCACATATTTACTAATCACCGGTTAAAGGTGGTGCTTGCTAAATTAACAAAATCCTTTCTCTCAGTGTAATTACTTACAATTATTATATGAGAGATTTCCTTTATAAAATCATTTATGAAATATGTAGCTTTTCGTCTCGCGAGAGTTCCTTGATCTTTCGCATTTATACCGTTATTTGCTATATATTTCATGTGCACGGTAAACTTTTCGTTTTACATTTGTTTCGTCATAAATATTTCGATACAGCTGAAATGGAATTGTCATCACATTTTAATTTCTTTGAATATGTGACAGTGTCTTTTAATATTTTTTAAGCGCAGCATTATAAATTTAAGTGCTTCTATGATGATTTTGCGATGATTTTTCGATAGCGCAGATTAGTTGAACACTTAATCATTTTACTCCAAGTATCAGTTTCGCCTCTGGCAGCAAGGAATGAAGAAGATATCTGTTGCGGAAAAGGACAATTCGCGGGACGGTGTTGCGAGATTACCGTGGAGATAATATAATTCTCGTCGAGACGTCGTTTATAGTAGCTCTGATGGTTAGACGCTAATAAATTCACGTAACAAGTGCCGTGAAATTTCTTTATATGATCCGTGCCAACGATCCTCACTTCTGCTGGCCTTGCCAGGCCGTAATACGTGCATTTCTTCTACCAACTACACATTTCGTGAATTTATTTTAGTACATATTTCTTAAAGCCACTACATTGCGCAAAGGAATTCAAATTTCTTACGTATTAACAATTTATTAGAAAGTAAAACGAGATGTTTGCCGCGATAGCTTTTTCGAATGGCTGGAAACCTTTCCGTATGAAAATCTCAATTAAAAATTAAAAAATATTTATTGCGTCAGAAATTATCACAATTTCGAAAGATAATTACAGTAGTTAGAAATATTACAAAGTGTGTTCACGTGCTGATTGCTAATCGTGATGAGAATCGTTCAATCGAATTTTGGAAGAAGAATGTTTATGATGTTGAAATCGCTCATATCGCTCGGAAGGTAAAGATTATACTCTGTTCGTGAAGAATCTGCAATGAAGCTTTATACACTGATTGCACGTTCGTCATTCCAAAGCACGCGTAGACTTTTCATACAGTTGGCCATTTTCGTGTTATTGGCAGACATTCTTGCTGCATGACGTGGCGACGGTTTATCGCAGAGAGCATTAGAAGAAACGATTATGAAACGCGGAACTAGCGAAACTACGTTTTGTAAAGTGTGAAAAATTAAAGAAACAAAATAACAGAGATAATTATAAAATTAAAATTGTAAAATTGTAATTTATACAAATATAAATTAAATATTGGACATTAAAATTAATTTATATACACATTTAGTTTTTCTAAATTATTATTATATTAAATGTGATTGTACGCATTTATTTTTTCTACACTCGCAAATTTCAATTTGCCTTTTTACTACGGAGAATCTTTGCGTTCTAAAGTCTACAAAATTGTGCAAAACGGAGAATAAAGTTGGCAGTCTTAATTCTAGGTCTGTCGGCCTCGCCGCGGAGTGAATTGCGCTCTTGTAGCGCCCGGTAGAGCGGCGCGCGGTAAATAAGATTCATAACGCCAGTCGCATCTATTATTTCCGGAATTTCCGGCGAGAAGCAAAGGCGGAGGCGCGTTGTATAGGAAGTTGGTCGGAGGGAAGTTTTTCATCCGTTTCTCGCCACGCCACGTTGACTGTGACTAATTGGACCGCCCGCGCCGCGCCGCGTCGCGCCACGCCGTGCGGATAAAGATGAGACCTATTCCGCGCGCGTCTACGTACGCGTATTCGCACCAACATCGACTTAACGGTGCATGATTTTGGTTCGGTGCTGATGATGATATTTGCGTCGAAATTATGCGGCGTACCTAGAAGATCCGGCACACGGATTATGCGTTTAGCCATTTTGAAGTTCGTTCTCGGATACGAGATATCAAGATATCAAGAACCGGGTGCTGTCATGCATATGGATAGCTAGAACTCTTAGAGTTTAAACGTATCAAGATTTTTATATAAGCTTCTATCTTTTATTGTTTCTTAGCCTTTTAGGAGCGAGTGTTGTATTTGCAACGTTTACTTCAAAATTAAATTTGAGATAAAATCAGAGTAAATTTGGGATTTATGCAGATTAATTGTACATTAGTATTAGGAAGTATATTTACATATACATAAGTCTGTATCTGAGATACACTCGAATTGGATTATCTGTGTCTGTATCTAGATATTAAACGCAATATCTGAATTGTTTTTTGAATATATTTCTAATGGTAAAAAGTCCTTTTGAAAGTTATTTTTGATCTAACTATTCGTCTAACTATTACTGTTATGCGTGGCGCCATATAGATTTACGTACATAAATTACGTTCGGGTCGTTCGGGGAGTATTATGTATATTTTATGCATATTACATAACATACACTATTATAATAATAATAATTAAAAGTATCTGATATCTAATGTGATAAGATGCTTTAAAATGTATATAGATATGAATATTCAAATAAATAAATATTCTAAAGTATCTGAATATCTGTATCTATAGATATATATTTTTAAGTATCTTATTTATCACACGTATTTAGTTATACTTAAGTACTGAAGACGGATACACACACACACACACACACACACACACACAGACCGTTTTAAACACTGAAAGTATCTTTTAATCGTTAAAAAAATTGCATTGATAGAATATTAATAGATTACTCTTTACTTATAAGATTAATTTATTTTTTATTTTTTAATTATTAGTAAAAATTGTTTTTAATAACAAGACGATACCGCCTTTTTAGAGAAGATTAATAAAAGAAAGAGACAATATTGTTATACTATCCTTATTAGTTTATCGTGATATTTGAAATTCTTGCCACGACATTTTCATCTTCTATATGCAAATTTATATTTTCCGTCACATACCTATACTGTTAAATCTATAATGTCAAATTTAACCTAATGTGAGTCGTCACTGGTCCTACTCAATTATATACCAAAACAATGGTTATACTTGACACTATACAGTGTTAATTTAGCACTATATAGTGTCAAATTTAATTATCGTTTTATACGATATATTTAGTAGGAGTGAATCACGTTAGATTAAATTTGACACTATAGATTTAACAGTATATGCATGCTGTGAGATCCAAATCTTCTAACGCGGATTAGTATCATGAATTCTTTGAAGTAGCTGGTCAAGTGGCCTCTTCCCCTTTCGTCGTTGCGGGTTTTAATTACGCGCCAATTAATTAACACAGCTTTCGCCCTTTTTTACCTACCCACCCACTGGGCACTCGGACGTAGCCACGCAGAGCCATTAGAGGTTCTAACGCAACCGCGGCACGACGCAGTCCCTTTCCCCTTTACCTAGCGAGTAGCGTTATCTCGTTAAGAAATTAACCGCGAATTAACGTCGTTTTGCCGTATAATTAGATGACCTCCAAAGATAAGATTACGAGTTTTTAAGTTAATTTTCTGATAGAGCCTGGACGCCGTCACCTTCGGCATAACTATCTCATTGCCTTGTCACCGATGTTACTAGCTTGTTAATTTTCTTTCTCGCTATAAACGCTTAAAAATTTGACATAAAAATTATAATGTCTCTTTAACATTTAAGATTACAGAAGTTTAATTCATATATTAAAAATATATAGAATATAATATAATAGTTTGTTTAATTCAGTTTATATATGTTTAATTCAATTTAATGTGCATAGGTCTATCATATCTACGCAATTTTGAACTAATAACTTAACAATCAAATGCAAGCAGCATCAGCAACATTGCAAAATGCAAAAAATTTTGAAGCATCATTGCAAGCAACAGGGAAAACCATGAAAATTTGTGACAATCCTGTTAATAATTAACTAAATTTAGCAACTAATATATGTGTATATGTGTATATAATGGGTTTTCTATAATAAGTTAGTCATCAGTGTCACTATTTATTACACTAATAATATAAGTCAAAATTATAAATCATAATAAATCTTAGGAAACACTAAGATACATATGCTTTGTGTGAAATAATTTTCAAATTATATTAGTCAGTTTTCTCGATAAAAAGAGCAAACCGCAATTTGATACATATTTCTTTTTAATGCAATTTTAACGTAATCAAAGTTTTTAACTTTTGTTAAAAAATCAGAATTTGATCATCTCCACGCAGCTAATGATTATTGACTTATTATTGCTTTATGACACACTACTGACTCGCTTACAATTCACTCTTCTATTACTAATGGTTTACTGTAGAAAGCTCATTAATTACCACACGGCTTTTCTCTATTATAACCTCTTCTTATATAACCCATCCTATCTAGCACAGCCTTTAGCTTAAACTCCTATTACTTTATCATTATTTACATTATTATCACATTATATAATAAGTACTATATATTTACTCACGTATAATAAAGATATAATATAAGATGAAAGATCTAAGATATATAATTATTGTTATAATATTTTCTCCCCACAAACAAAATCAATAATTGCTATTGCTGATTATTAGAATATTATAAGTTGCGACGATATGAGTCAAGGTAACGGGATATTTCCAGGAGTCTCACTCGTCAAAGTAACCTAATGGATTAAATAGCTTCCAGTCGCAAATGTCGACAATTAATTTATGTGGAAAGGAATGTCGTCGCGGGGTATTAATCGTAGACAGAGGATAAGCGCAAGTCAGTTTTTCATTCTGTCAGATATCCATTTAAATTCTCTGATATCCTTTGAAACTTTTATTTCTAATATCATGTCTAACCTTACTGATAATAGATGCGCTTGTAAAGTAGATGGAGGCTAAAAAGCAAGCAATTACGTTTCGTATTACATCACTTTGGCGATAGATATACTTTTCATTACTCTCCTAAGAGAAATATAATAGAAATCTGATTATTGCATTATTGTCGTTCGATTTTATTGTACATAAAGGCCGACGCGTACATGTGTATACGCGTTTTAGAAACAGATCATATATTGCCGATTAGAAGATATCTATTACAAACCCGAGATGAATGAGCAAAACACGTATGCGTGGAATTCGATCACATTTAACGAAATTTAATCCGACCCACAGATCGATCAACTAATTGGCGTTTGTTGTAGAAATTCGGGTCGTGGTACCGCGTAACTATCATCGATAATATCATTGTGCCGCTGTAACTGCAGATGTAACTTCATTCATCGGCGGCGCAGCGGCGCGCGTCAATTTTGTGCTACCGCCGCGCCGTTCCGTTCATCGTACCGAAGATGCGACAGATCTACCGTCCGATGCGAGATGCGAGACATAGTTGTCACACAGGTGAAAACAAAAGCGGTGACCGAGATCACGTGTCGCGATAATACGATTGATGCGATCGGCTGTACATGTTAACGTGACTTTGATCCATTATCTCATCGAATTCATTAATTGGAGTTTCGGTAAAACTAGGGATACACATTCGCCGAATGATATAGCTAATTGTTCCGCAGCTGGATAGTACGTTCAATAAATGTCCAAGAATCGAAAGTGCGAACGATAGGGACGCGAGGGACAGGAAAAGGTAAGTTAAGAGGAGATGACACTGAATACGACCGTTTCAATGAACGACGGCATAAATTAATTAGCGAAACACTTTATGTACTCCCATAAGAGAGCGAATATCTTTGGTCAAGCACGTGCAGAATGCTTTATTATGTTCGCTCGCTCGCTCGCGAGAATGAAGATGAGGCTGTTTATGTGTTTCGATAGTAGCAAGTAAAATGACTTATAATATTGCAATATATATATTATATACGAAGAATCACTAACTTTTTATAAACTAACTTTTTTCAAATTATGATTGACAATTTAGTCATATATAGGCTCTTTTTAATTTTGTTGCATTTTGTCTTATTTGGGGATGAAAATTTTATTAGTTCTGTATTCATGAGAATGGTTTCTATTAATTGATTAAATTATTAATTAAAAGTGTACACCTCTTTCTTTTAATCCGTAACGTGAACACATATTTGTGTTGCTAAAGGAACAGTGGTAGAGAACGCACTAAAGTGCTTCTTCGGTATTATATAATTTTAGAAAAAGTTTAAAATTTTTCAACTAAAAAATTGCAGCACTTGAACATAGCATATAAATATAATACAATAATTAACCTACATGAACAAGACAATACAAATTATTTCGTTACACTATAATATTTAAAAATTAGATAATTGGCGGAGAGGCACTGTAGGACTCATGTTCCAAGGTTAATTATCTCCTTGGTTCCTAAATCATTTAATTAAATATGAAAATATAATACACTTATTCTTTGCATTTTAACATACGTACGATTTCAAAGTCGCGGCGCGGCGATGCGACAGACCGATCACTCGTCTCTTGCAAAGAAGCAAGTTGGAATCTATAATGAGATCGCCTTCAGAGAGCGCCGCGACCATGAACTCGAAGTTTGGTTGCATCCTTCACGGATACACGACGCAACGCGTGCGACGGTGTCACCGAGGAGTTAGTAGATAGTTGCGGGCTAGATTGAGGGTGATTGGGTAACCGCTAAGTATATCGAACTTAGAGTACTTCTCGTCCTTCGGACAAGGACGTGGTACCTACTTGTTTGCTCAATGACGACGCGCCACAGAAGTTTCGAATTTACTATCGAAATAGACGAGAGGTCTTTTCAGATGTCGCTTAAATTGCATTAAATTATCGTATGATTATCTTAAAATTTATTTCTTAAATATAATATAGAACAATGTAGGACACGAATTTCGTGAAATTATTCGTGATATCATATAAAAATTTTTAATGAACATTGCTGATTGAATAAAATTGTATGTACAAGATATTTTTGCGATAAAGTTAAAAAATACAAATTGGAAAATGCAAATTTAAATATATTATTCAAGTTCAGGTACTTGATGACGCGATAGTTGAGACTTTACAATAGTGAAGTATATTACACCGCTTTTATAACCTTTTTTATCCACTCGGTCTTGCCGATGTTTGAACGATTTCTGTTGAACAATTAGCACGAGGAAATATGATGCAAGTAGAGCGATATTTTTTAGATTATTTGATTCGACCACTAAGTTATATATACGTCACGTTACTGTGAATTGATATCATATATACCTTGTCAAAAATACCGAGTTTTACTTTTATCGATTCGGTGATGTAATGATGCGTCAGCGATAAAAAACATAATTTCTCATGTTAACAAGGGATTGTGATTGGGTCAGTAAAAAAAAGAGACGATAATAAACGATGTGAAAAGATTTGCATTCGTATTTTTAATTCCGTGTTTTATTTGCGAGGGTAACAGATCATAGCCGGCACGCGAGGACCATTTGAAGGTAAATGGAGTGAACCGCGAAGTCTTGATAAAAGGGAATATTTTCGTACCTTAACTCGGCATTGATGCGTGTAATCGTTCGGTAATGCCACAAGCCGCGTATCGGTTTGCTTCTTACGACGATGCCATGTTGCGGTCTCGCATTCTTTCTCGCTGCTTCGTCAACGATGATGCAATACAGTTTTCTAACGCGGCATTTACGCAGTAAAAATTATCTATTTGTAGAAAAAAATTTTTTGTCTTCTCTCTCTCTTTCCCGCTTTTTCTCTCTCTCTCCCCCCCTCTCTCTCTTGTATACTTTTATGATTAAGTTTATTTTGATAATTTGCAATTACTGTAAGTAAATAAATCCCGACACACAATGAAAAGCACCAGACAATAGGAATAGGGAATAACAGATTTCAATTTATCAGAAACTGTGCTTTCTAGTGTACACAGTTCGTGATAGGTTTGTTAAAATCTTTTATTTTCTGTTTCTATTGCCTGTACTTTTCAAGTTTGTGCAGTTGAACTTAAGCATTGATAATTACAAAAATATTAACCTAAATAATAACTTCTAGAGACATCTACAATAAAAGATGTCTTTTAGATATTTTTTAAACTCTAATTTTGTATCTCCCACAAAAAACATCTTTATATGATATCTTTATGACATCTTTTAGGCATGTCGTTTGGGAATGATTATATAGCTGTTTTGAAGAATATTTGTTTTAAAAATTAGTAGTAACTCGTTTATCACTAACACACTATTCGATGAAGTGTATATTCAAACGATGCGAATGATGTAATATTTGTTTATAAAAAAAAAAAAAAATAATCGTTCCATCGCGCGCGCGTCCTCCATCTTAATTCTCGTGGAAAGCAGCGTTTCTATTAGCGATACGGTTTCCGTGTAATCTTGTTAAGTATACGCGTATTTTCCGAGATCATCGGTCCTTTCGGCTGAAATTTCATTTCACTGTGAAACTTTCACGAGAGATTCGTCTCGGCGCGTAAACAATCTTGACCACTTATGGCACATTATTTTTCAACGACCACGTGGTGGCGGCCGTGACGACCGCTTTTCCGGCATTGGTTACAAAGTTTCTCCGGCTGTTCATAGATGTACATCATCGAACACGGAGAATGTGTTCCTCTCTTTCTCTTTCTTTTACCTGCATACACAGAGGTGTGTGTGTGTATATATCGCCGGTTGCTGCTCGGTCTCTTGAAGAGTGAGTTCTCAGCCTCCACGACGTATCCCCGACCCGCTCCGCTCCGCTTTGACTGCTTCGTACTCTCTCTCTCTCTCTCTCTCTCTCTCGTCAAGTCTTTCTATCTCTTTTTCACGCTGTCTCCTCGTCTTTTCCCTCAAACGTGTCCGCATTCCGTCTCCTTTCCTCGGCCTGTCTCTCGATGGTGGCAACGAGCGAGTTCGAATCGAGGCAAGTCGAAGGGCTCTCTCAACCAGGAGCGGGGGAGAGAGAGAGAAATGAACGCTGAGTAAATGCTATCCTCTCAGTCCCTCCTTACCTCTTTCCCTTCTCTCTTTTCTTCTTTCTCTCACATTCCCGTGCGTCTCTTTTCCTCTTCCCTCTCCCCGGATCTCTCTGTTTCTCCTGTCGAGCGGAGGTCAACGTACAGGCGCACGGCGTGACCGAAATCACACACACGCTCGTTGCGAACCCACTCGACTGTGACTCTCCTCGTCTTTATTTGGCCTCTAATTGTTCCTTCTTCAGCGACGCCCGCTGGTCTACTTGCCGGTCCCAATCGCGCGACTGTGCGGCCCCTGCGGCCCCTGTGGCCCCGAACGACGAACTTTCGAGGAGTCGCGTAAGGATTCACTTCGTCGAGCCTTCGATAGCTCCGAGGAGACTTGGCGCATGGCATTTTGATGGATTCGAAGCGAAACATGTGTATGTTGTGTACGTTTCCCGCGTGGAGATCCATTCGTCTACAGTAAAATTGATTTTATATACAATAGATTCTGTAAATGACCTTGTATGTGTGGAAACTATCTACTTTGAAATAGTTTAACATAAATTTCATTTTATTAAGTAATTACATATTTATTAATCTAATTGAGAAATTATCGATTAGGATATGGTTGATATTGTAATTCTTTATTAATTTATTAACAATAATATCTTATATCATATTGTTATAATGCATTTTTATAATAGTTTGTTAGTAATTTTTCATAAGACTTGATTATTGAGTTGAATGAATTTTCTCAGAAATATATTAAAGATTCCAAAATATTGGAAATTATATATTATTAAACTTTTTTATATTATGAAAAATACATAACTTATTCGTTACAAAAACTTGTTAATATTTAGATAATTCTATACAGAAATATAATTCTCTCGACTGATAGATAATATAATTCTTTTATGAGCCGTCCCACAATCGTGTCGGCGAACTCTTTTTCAACTGCGTATACGTATTCGCGCGGCTGCCGAAGAAGCCGTCAGGCATTAACTCGCCGCGAAGCGCGAAGGTAAATACACGCCGTACGTCATGTATAGACGTGATACGTGAGCGGTTCGTTCCGCGAACTGCGAAGGGAGAGATAATCGACTCCCACCGCTCGACCCGCTCGGCCAGCCTGCGTGCCGTGCCAGGGTGCGAACCACAAATCAGCGTGAAAGAGGCACAAAGTACCACATCGCTCTTACGCAGGCGCTCGCTCGCTCGCTCGCCGTTCGTCCGTGATCAATTATGCTCGAGTATAGATCCACTGAGGTCGATCTACCGCAAGGAAAAAGGAGCCCCTTTCGCTCGAACCGTAACTCGTTTTTGCAAACTGAAACAGGTGCCATTCGCTACTCGGTGGATTCACCGGAAACCAGCGATCGACAAATACCTACATTTCTTCTTCCCTTCTTGCGGCACTGTCTACGTCGTTTCTGCGTTGATGCGTCCTTCATCTTTGCTCGTTTTTCGAATGAAATAATGAGTGAATAAGTACTAAACTCCATTACAAATTCTCGTACAAGGACGTTGTTCGTTTCCTTTGGGTCAAGATTGGGCCTGGGTTAGGTATGCCTACCTGTCTCGAATACACCCAAGACCCACGAGGGACTCTTGGGGGGACAAAAGGGAAAGTTTTGTGTGTGTGTGTGTGTGTGTGTGTGTGTGTGTGTGTGTGTGTGTGTGTGTGTGTGTGTGTGTGTGTGTGTGTGTGGGGGGGAGGGGGGGAGAGAGGGGGGGGAGGGGGAGAGAGATAGAGAGAGAAAGTTTCGCGATGCATGTAGATCTGTGGAAATATATGAAACGGTGATCTAATAGCTACCATTACATTCAATTAGGCAAGCTGGCTCTATTCACG
>Ga0157364_1005849_pt1 | contig 12580 bp, 4 predicted proteins | sample AttsexASBM2_FD_111476 | JGI IMG/M metagenome (GOLD analysis project Ga0157364, IMG submission 111476) | Fungus gardens microbial communities from leaf cutter ant in Ribeirão Preto, State of São Paulo, Brazil - Atta sexdens ASBM2 | ecosystem: Host-associated > Fungi > Mycelium > Unclassified ... | reverse complement strand
TTAAATGTCCCCTTTATTTTTATTCGACAGTATAAATTGTTTTAAAAATGCTTTTAAAAATTTGTTCAATAAAAACTATATGTATTGCTAATTTAAATAATAATTTACTGATATTTAATACTAATGAAAATTTATAAAATTTTAATGAAATGGTAAGTATGCAGAAGGAACTCTTTCGACAAATACCTTTTTACGTATGAGGAAAAATTATTCACATTAAAATAATCAGCGCGACAAGAAAGGTCATATGTTCTAATCTCGCATCAAAGCTGCCAGCGAGATCAATGGCCGACCAATAATATTTTTCTTCCATCGATACGGTCGTATTATAAAGAATACGTGCGGGAGCGCGACTGCCGCGCATTAAACACAAACCAGTCATTAATAACGTAGAACGTGGCACCTTTAAGGCTTGCGGCCATAAATTCCGTTGCCGCGACAGGAATGGCAGTTTATCCGCGGCACTCGAAATCTAATTTATTTCACGATGCGAGCACATAACGCAGTTAATAATGTGCGCGTACGAGAAACAAGAATGTACCGCAACATTTATTGAGCGTGTCCAGACTCGCATTGAGATGAAATCGCACCTTCCATCCTTGAATCTTTATTTCATAACTTATCAGTTGCATTAATAAACCAGATGCGTTTTCCGCGGAGATTTTCAATCTGCGCGCTTGCATTTGAAAGTGGCACAGATCGCAGTAACTTCCGCCAGGCATGTTCCATCAACATGAATAATTATCCTCGGTGCACAAATATAATAACGTTCCACGAAACTTGCTGATGCGGTATATCAACTGTAGTTTCGTTACGTCGATAGATCCACGTGGCGCGTGCTCGGTTTGCTAATTAATTATTATGTTTTAAGGACAGCACTGACAGGATGCAGTCAGCTCTCGCATACGTCCGACTAGTCACGCTAACGACATGCACGTGCATCAATCTGTATACGCATATAATAATACAATGTGATATCCAATATGCAAAGCTCGTCGAATACTGGCGCGCCATTATAGTGCTATTACATCGACGAGATGTAAACTGACAACAAAATGAAAATCTTTAATGATATATTCTGTATCGCGGAACGAAAAACGGGCATTCGATCTGTACCCCTTCTGACAATTTTCGTTTATTCCTGAGCCAACGGATACCCGTATGTGCCTAGGGAACATCAAAGAGATTGCCACGATACAAGGCAGATGCGGAGGGTGCAGCCGGTGGAAAGAATGCCGAAGTATGTTCCTTGTGTCATTTCACGGGACAAAATCGTTCGAGGAGAAAGAAACGATTTAGGAAAAAGAGCACTTTAGGATGCGCTGTATATGCGTTTTCCATTTTTCGAATAAAAGCTAATTTTCGCTTTTCGACATTCGTCTCAGAATAAAATGATTGAAAGAAAATTTGACAAACGAAGATTGAAATCGGAAATTATTAGAGAGAGAGAGAGAGAGAGAGAGAATTATTATTTTTTAAAATTGAAACATACGAATTGAAATATCTTTTAATCTTTAGAAGGCAAAAGTCTGTTTTTAAAATCTTAGATAGTTTTTCTTTGAAGATTTATTATATATAATAAATATAGCGTAATAATAATTCTACAAAGCAGTGATCAAATTTAATTTGTGAGATTATTATTATTATTTTAATTTAATTGCATCGCAAGTCCGGAAGTAATCGACGCGCAATCATTTGAAGTAAATGTATATTTAATTAAAACAAATTACATAATGGAATTATAATTTCATTGTTTAACTTTACCGTAGTTAGCGCTTCTTCTTACTTAATTGCTTTATTATAAATCATCATTTCATTGTATTTCTCTTGCCTTAAAAATATTTCAGGACTATTTCAGGACTATTATAATAATAGTTTTTTCTGTAAAGCAATAAATCAGAGTATAAATGGCGTAGAGTATACAGATAAATAAATACTTACAGTTTTTAAATTTATTAATGACGAATATAGAGATAATGTAGAATAATTTGGAATAATTTAATAGGGCAATTTAGATCTATCTCATATCTATCAATCAAATTAATTTTATTATTTTTACAAAGAACATATAACTAACTTATTCAAATTTTTTTATATCTGTTACGCTTAAAATAACAGCGTTACATTTCACAATTGAATTTCCTCTGTAAAAAAATTTTTTTAAATAAACTTTGTATACTACGAAAATTAACGAGCTAGCATCAATATCAAAGCTTAGTTCAGTATAATCAGCAAATTAGCCGAATTATCGATCTCACGTTGACTACTCCCGAATGTGAGTACACATAAGCATTAATTAGTAGAAGCGAGAGAGTTACCGGAAGTACGGATGCGCCTGTCAATGAACAAGCAGTCTAATTCGGCCACGCCTGGCGCTTTCAGCTACATACGCGCGACACACTCGTGCGAATTTCCCATGTGAGCGTAGACACAGAGCACAAGTGTACACAGAGCACGTAAATGATACACAGCGTGAAAACGGACGCATTCGCGAAAGGATAAATTTGTAGTACAAACTTCCTGTTTTGTGTATCGTGAAAAGGGAATTGCAATCTCGCATGAATGCAAACGCCAAACAGCGAATATATTCAACAAATTGTAATAAAAATATAGTTAATTCAATTTAATTCCGTTATAATAATTCAATTGAGTGCTACGTATAATATAAAATTTAATTAAACATACAATTTATAATATATACTTCTCTGAAAACTGATCTTTCCTATTGTTAGAGATACATATTGTAAATTGAGAATTGTTTGAAAATTAGATTGAATAGAAATCGAATTAAAAGGATGAAGAAATATAGACTAGACGATAATATGAAAGATCGTCGATGAAAGATAGTGCACTGCAAGTAATGACAGAATAAAATCTATTGTCTTCACGTATAAAATAAATAACCCCCTAAAGCTTACGTTAATTTAAGTAATAAATAACTTTTCTGTAGCGATGATGGTATAAATTCATCGATCGAAGATGCCAAGAAAATATCGATATACCTCCGAAACATACGGTAAGCGATTTATATATCTTAGGATGAGATCGAGACGATTTTTTCATCTAAGAAATCCACTGCTAGCGTCGATAACTACTTATCTCTCAGAGGAGCTCGACTCCGACGTGATCCGGGATAGTCAGGAACCTTGATACGCGCGCCTCTAAAACTGTCAATATTGAGACAGGCTAAATCCTTGGGAAATTGGTTCATTTATCGCGTAACATCACACCTATTACATATTATCATCAATCGAGTAACTCAGCGTTTAAAGTATCAAGATTAATATCGTAATTTCAACATAAAAGCTATTTTTATCAATTTCTAACCATAGTTTAATTTTACTTTTTCCAAAAACGCTAGTACGATTATTTTCAATATAAATGGCAAGAAACAGAGAGTTTTAATTTATACTCGTAACAGTTAATCGAAATTTATAATTGATTTTAAATGATATTACATATCAATTAAATCATAATAGATTGGGACGTAATTTTTGAATAAAAAATTTTAAAAAATTTATGTAAATAAAGTTTTCCTGAAAAACAGATTCGTATAATATCTTTTAGAATAATGTATACCACATATCAAAGTAAAATAAGTTCTCACTGAGAAGTCGAAGAAATGATATTCGCTTCTTTGTAAGTAACGTTGAATTACTTTGTTCATTTCCGTTCTTGATAAATATCTCGTATCTTTCCGGCGACTTTTTATTAACTGAATCCAGAGTCTCAGTGGACGAGTACGACAAAGCGATCCCGTAATATCGCCAATTGAATCCTCGTGGATAGAGTGCAGCGATTTGTAACGGGATTTTGAAGCGGCTGTCTTGCTCGGGCCGGATAATAGCGTACGGATTTTTCAGTCTGACTGAAATCAGGCAGTAGTGAAAGGAGATTTTGAAAAGGGATCGCTGGAAATGTGAACGAAATTGCAGGAAGAAAGCAGAAGGAGAACAGTATAATTCGCCTATAGCTGAATGTTTTATCTAACAAGCTAATATACAGATAGTTGAATAATTCTAATATCTTTTTAATAATAAACTTGAATTATAGCTGATAATACATTTTTGTCAAAAGTTTGACAATACACCAGCAAACAATTTTAATTTTTAATAATTGTGTTATCGACAAATAATGATTTTCATTGTAAAAAAAAATATTTTATAATATTTTTAATATATAAAATCAATTCTATTTTATGGAATATCTTTATATTTTTTTATTCATCATAATAAAAAAATATAAAAATTGTTTATCTTTCATTTAATATGTACATATATTTTTTCAAATAATAGATTTATTTAAAAATGTATTGTTGATCTTTTTTAAATAAATTTAATGAAGAAAACATAATAATTTACAACAGAAAAAATAACATCTCCAAACTGATTAGCAAGACAAGACACATCTGAGAAGAGCACTCGTAGTGACTGTGACTCAAAATTACAGTCGGGAGAGACTTGATGAGGACGATCGACAAGAATTCCAACAATCATAAAGCACTCTTCATATTATGAGAGCTTTTTAATTAAAGTGCAATTCTGCCGACTCTGAAACTTCACGAATTTCAGCTTACGTGACTGATGAGAGAGAAACGACTAAAAAAACCAAGATATTTTTAGAGAAGTTGTCATCAGTCGCTGATGTATTGAGAAAAGCAAGAAAACGCCTCAAAGTATGTCTGAGGGTCTCGAAACCGTTGTGTTATTCAATTACCTATATTATTAACTATATTATGCAATTAACTATATTATGCTTTTTCGTTATATTCACATCTCACATAATTCAAATCTCTCCCCTTAGATCATTCATTCTTGTAGTAAGAAAGTTCCACAAAACCAATATAAACTTCCCTCTAAGGAAAAGGTTTCTTATCCAACGTTTGATTAATTTTTTTTGTACATATAATACAAGCAAAGATATGAAATTATGTGATACTCAGATCATTCGCATATCTAAAAGATATCTCAAAGACGTCTTTTTTTAAAAGATATTTTTAAGATATTATTAAAAGATATTTTCAAGATTTTCTAAAAAACTGGAAAATAATTTTTTGAGACTTTTTTTGGAAAATGTGTAGATTTATTACCAAATGCATTTATAAAAATACTTATGACATTTAAAAATAAAAACTGCATTGAAAACGCTTGCTTAAATAAGTATTCTTTTGTGTCTTCCTACATTAAATTCTCATAAAGAAAATTTTAAGAATCGTGATTTATTACTATTTAAATTTAAATTTTAATGCAACAGATTAAAGATTTACGAAAAAAAAACATATTAAAAAAATATAACAAAAAGATGATACTATTTAAAATTATAATCTTCCAAATTTTCAAGAATTGCGATTCCGAGAATTTAGGATTTTAAATAGCAGAAATTAAGAAAATTGACAATCGACAAAGTTACACAAGCTTAGATTTATACAATGTACAAATATATCGACCAAAACAATGTATATAATTTGAATATATAATTTGAAAAAAATCATAATATAAAAATATAATTAGACATGATCATATAATTTTACTTGTCATAAAATCATCATAAGTCAAATAAATTATAAATGAACTTATGTTATAATACATTTGTTTTTAATTTTTATAAATGGTAAGAGCTAATTAGAAATGAGCTATGGTATCATTCTACAGTGTCAGTGCCACATGCGCATAAATCACCGTATGCTCACTCGTCTCTGTTTTCCAGCAGTTCTCTGTGACGAATAAAAACGTATTTTACGTCAAGAACTGTACTGCTTGTTTGTACGTGACAACTAGTACGATTCCGGTCGTTGCATGATCACGGCGCGGCGCGTCGCCATGGTACATGCGACATTTTACCAGTTTATACGACGCTCTTGCTTTGCTTTAAAAACCTTGTCAAGTCGCGTGACCTGTAGTCACTAGTCTCTTAAATCCTTCAATGTTGCCTTTTGAACAGTGCTCATTAATCTCGTATAACTTTTTTAAGTAGTTGCAAATTGTTACTGCATTAAGGGTAATTTATACGTCGCGTGTAAATTAACTCCTTACATTAAAATTTCACGGAGTTTTGCAGTATATTTATTTAATACTATAAGGGCAGGAACATCTTAATTCTAAAATGCTATTTGTAAAATATATTGATCATATAATTTAAAAAATAAATAAATAAAGGAAATTTAAATAAACAAAAAATGAAATATTTATATGTTTAAAACTGATCCACACTATTAAATAAAATTAAAGTATATGAAATTAAACATATGTATAATATACATAGCTATGTATATTATTTATAACTCAAAAATGATAAAAAGTATTTTAAAGTTATAAAAACTATGAACAAACCGTTGTACAAAATAGTTGAAAATTATCATGACCGATAGAGTTTTTCATGTAACGTACAAATACCTGAATAAAATGCTAATCGTCTCATTACAAACGCGACATGGCTGTCAGCGATAATTTTATGCGGAATTGAAATTATGCAGCTTTTTCCATCGCAAAGCTTTTTCCATCGCCGGCGAATATTAATTATCTCACGGCTTCTGGGCCGTTTTAAAGCTGCTTAAACATCGCGGCTCTAACGCAAATTATAACGAATTTCTCGCCGGTACATTCAAGAGAAGGAACTGAAACTTACGAGAAAAATTAAAAAAGAAAAACAAAACAAAGAACAAGCTTATAAGAAAGCGAACGTGCTCCTCCGTCAAAGAAATAATTAATATAATCCAATGACCCGATCATTCAAATGTAGTTGATTTAAGATTTAACCGATGGTTGCACTCATTAATAGACTTCCACTTACAAAACAGAGTTGTCAGTCGCGAAAGTCAGTCTTTAACTCAAAAGCTTTGCGACCTTCGACTTCTCTTCGTATATTTAACTCGAGAATTTCTCTGGTAGTCAACTATCAAAATTTCGAGCGTTCCAGCGAAATAATCAGGTTAATTGCTTGTGAGGACAAGCAATTAACCTGATTATTTCGGTGGAAGTCGGTGTGAAATAATTAAGAGACATAGGCAACCAAAGAAAATATTTCTTTTGGTGATAATTTATTATTTATTGTACGGATATAGACCAGCAGTGATAATTTGTAATAATAAAATGTGACAATTATAAAATTGAAAAAATTCCTAAGAAAGTGTATTTACTTATATTTGAATTGTATATTATGGATATAATATAACTATATTAAACATATTTTATTATATACATATATCGGTTTTATATATATATATATATATATATATATTACATACATTTTATAAATATTTATATAAAAAGAAGTTTTTTAATTATTTTACTTTTAAGTTCTCTTTGTTACAATACTTCTGTATGAAAATATTACATTTTGTTTTAATATTTATCATTCAATCACATGTCAATATTTAAATTATAATTTCATTCTTTTGGATGTTATTTGTAAGAACTTTAATTTATTCTGGAAGAATTTAATTAAGAAACCATTATATATGTTATATATATTTGAGTCTATAGGAAAAGTTTGTTGAAAATGGTGAAATCAGTGTGCTATTTTTTTGGATTAAGAGAAGACTCAGAAAAGTTTGAAGAATCAGCTACGATCTTTCCAATATAACTTTTACAAACAGCTGATCCACGATATTAGAGAGGAGCAGAGATCAACCGTCTGTTGCAACTCTTATTTTTCGAGACTTCCTTCTCCGAGTCGTCCTAAATTCGCCGAACGTAAGCTATGCCAAACCGAAAAGAGTTCTTTATAAGCAACAAGCAGAAGCGGAAAAAACGGAAAGAAGATAGGAGAGATATATCGTGTGAGAGAAAGAGAGAGAGAGAGAGAGAGAGAGAGAGATTGCGCAAGGAGAAAGAATCAGGAGTAGAACGGAGGTATCTATTCAAGGAGTCGATTCCGTCTTGAGGCTACGGATTTTTCAGCAATTGCCTTTGATTCCTTCAGCTAATACGAAGAATCTCAATATCCTGGCGTTTCTATTCACCAAAGGTAGAGAAAGATAAGGAAAAGGCTCATTTGTGATCAAAAGAGCGTTTTCAACAAAAAATTGGTTACATCGCCCTCCTCACTTTTCCACCCTCGTTGTTCCTCAATCCTGCTTGTCTTATGTGCTGAACTAAGTGATAAAAAGGCCAATCAAGAATCTCGTAACGTCGCGAAATGATGGCGAGACGAAGCTTGAGAGATTCAGTAGCATCCATAGAGATATCTGTATACCATCAATCGCGTTTGAGGAAATGTTTATTGCATCGTCTTTGATAAAACGTATTTCTTCCCGTCAGCGAGCAATTTTTTTGTCGACGTGCGCGAAGTCGCGTCCGGCGTTCTTTGTAATTTCGGAAAGTGGGTGAGCTAAATGGATTGCGAGAACGTCTTGCGGACCTACGGGCCTCTTAAAATGAATGAATCTGTCAGATGGATTTATGTGATCCTTTGAAACTCGTTGCTTCTAAAGATTTGTGTCGCCGTGCAATAAGAAGCTCTTACTGGCACATAATTTCAAGAACGTCCGAAAGCTCCCGTAATCGTTAGGAATTATTCTGAGCGTTTGACGTGTTTGTACGCGGATCGATAATCAAATAACTCGAACACGTTTGACCGAGCAACGATGTACTGGTTGGTATAATTGTATAACTGTGGTGAAGAAGCTCTTAGAACTATTGAAGGTCCAACAAAGGAAATGATTGACAAAGTAGGAATAATCAATGAAATGCTCATGGACATTGAAACCGAAGCTGATAAACTACTTTCCTATTTGTTTAATTTTAAGTTTTCTTCACTATAATGCAGAATTACATTTGCTAATATGCTTTTATGATTTTTACGGTATATTTTTAGAAATTATTCAGTGATAACGAAAATTCCTAAAATCATCCAACTCATGTTGAAAATAGAAAATAATGCTGATAATTACGAATAATTAACTATTTCTGAATGGTCTATTTCTAGACAAATTAAACTTTTACTGAAATGCTCAATTCAAGCGGATAATTCATTTTGACATTAACGTTTATAGGACAGCTCTAGAAAAATTAAATTTGATATTTCACCACTATTGTTTCACACGGTTCTGGTGATGACATAATCCGCGCGATAATCCTTATATCAAAAAAGGAAACTCATCGTTCAATCTACGTCCAAACGGATAATCGTCATTTTAACGGTCGCTGTTAACAAATGGAGCAGTGGAAAAAGAAGCGCTAAGTTCCCTTTGCTGACGAACAACTTCCGTCGAATTAGTACGTGCGATACGTCTTTCGGGATGATGGAAGAGGGAGAGAACGATTTTCGGTTCTACTTACAACCCTCGATCAATTTGTGCTAAAGTTACACGTTTCTTTCTTGAAATTCTTTTTGTGCGTATTTTCAGCGATTTATATGTATATATAAAATCCTACACAATAAAAAAACTTATATATAATTTTAATCATACAGATGTTTAAAACATCAGCGATATTGTTCACGTAATATTTTTTTCTGCTCTTTTATTAAACAAATTGCGTTATTAATGCACCTTTTCATTAAGAATATTCTCATTAGTAGAAATTTTTTCGAACTTTGTTTTGTGTGCGTGTGTGTGCATATGAGTGTGCGTGTACGCGCGCGCGTGCGCGCGCGTGTGTGTGTGTGTGTATTCAGTCAGATGTATAGCAATACTACCTAAAACACATAAGTAAAGATACATAAAAATATTAAAAAATATTGTATTACCAATAATTTAGCATTAATATTGACTGTTTTTTAATGCATATTTTTTATCTTTAAAAATCTTTAATATAAATAAAGATACAAATATTAAAAATGAAAATATAAAGTAACAATTATTGTATATATTGTATATATAATATTAATACCATACCGCATTGATTACCAGTGATTTATGTTTTACTACTAATTTATGCTAAACTTTTCGTTTAAATCGTTTAATATTTTGACTATGAAAAGAAACATAATTGCAAAATAATTTGTTATATAAGTGAATACATAATTATGATATATGGTGCGCTATACTCAATACATTCTTCTTTTTTAATAATAGTTTTGTCATTCTTTTTAATTATGAAATAAATGTTATTTAATAAATATAACAAAATAAATAGAAATATCAGTATGGTAGTCAATTTATTTAAAATTAGTGTGGCACAGAACATATCAAGTAAAGACGTTAATAACTATGAATAGTATTAATATTCTATATGTAAATAGTTCTTTGCCTTAAATTATTATATTTATGATTATTGTAAGAAGCAATTTTATAAGATATTGATATTCTTGGCAAAATATACATTGTCTGTTGCATATCGATATTTTTTAAATATACAATGTATAATACACAACTTACAATGCAGCGAATCAAGAACAGCATTGATTTTCTATTAAATATAAGCGTCCCTACATATATATATATATTACATGTATATGTATTATACACATATGTTGAGCCAAAGCCAATATGAAAGGCGCATATGCGCAGCCCGCGAATTCCACGGGGGAATTAAGAGGAACCCCTTTCTTTCCGGATACTGCCTCCTCCTCCCGGCAAGCTGTGTGACCTTAGTCTCGGTAGATGAAAAATTGCTGGTGGTCGCACCGCGCGAAATTAGCGACAGCAGAATGGAAGTGGCGAATGTGATTAATGGTACCGTAAATTAGCAGAAGCCATCAGCCGGCTGTTTCTTTTTCCGAGTTCCTGCAACGCGTCCCACAAGGGCCACGAAATGAGGGTATACTGCCAAAAGCAGCTTGCAAAAATGTGAATCCTTACGAGATGAGAATCGCGTTTAGGTCAACAATCCTGGACTATCTTTCCTCTTTCTCTTCTTTTTTTTCCTTACAAGATAAATCTATCGATACAGCTTGATAGCTTCTGAATTTATTGGAAGAATCCTGCCCAGTTCAAACGTTTCATTATTTTTACAGTTATTGATAATAACTAACGTCTATCAAAACCATGCAAAGCATTGAATGTCATTTAGACAATATCTTTAACATAGCGTTAGTTGTATATTAATCTCATTCTAAATATAATACTTAGATGATTACATAATTTATTGATATTAATTTTGAAATCAATAATTCGAATATGAACATTGAAGATCATCATAATAAATTTTAAACGGAAAATAACTTATAATATAATTATAGTTTGGCACTCTTAATTATTACCAAATCGTCTATAATCATCATATTATTGTTCCTTACTTAAAAAATAATACAACACAAAAAATTGTGATTTTTGAGTTATTAGCATGAAAGAGTTAAGTAAATTACCCTATCAATAATAAAAAATGAACTAATTTAACTTTATAAAAGAATCATCGAATTGTATTAACTAAAAAAGGATCAAGTTAAAGATCGTGAAACAAAAAAAAAACAAAATAAACATATATATTAGTATTCGTTTTAGATAAAGTATCTTTTTTTTATTATTTGATTAGTCGATATTATTTGATTAGTCAATATTATTTTATTAAAAAATAATTTTTCCCCTCTTCTGGAAAACTTAAATATTTTGAACTGTGTCACTTCTGATAGAGAGAAATGTAAAATTTCTAACCACCAATCTTTCTTATATTGAAGAATACTATACTATAGATGCGCGCAGTCATAACATTTCCGGTCAAATGTGTATCTTTGGTTTGCAAAGCAATTCGCAATACATGTAAGCCTCCGGATCATGTGCGTGTGCTATGATTGGTGTTCTCTGGTGCATAAAACGACATACAAACAACAAGACGAGCGTAGACGAACGTGTAACGCCGTTTACGGAACGGCACGATGCGCTCTGATTGGATTATGTACAATGCAGAAGCGCATGTTCCGATGCACCGAGTCAATTTATTATCGTGTTACTCAGCTCGGCTTCGCCTGGGTTATAGGGTGCTCTATTATGCGCATAATATTTAGATCGGGATCGAGCCGTCACGCGGGGGAAGCAAATTCATTTATGTCTGCTGAAACGCTATAAAAATGGTGATGCAGTTCTAGACTGCGCGTGCAAGACTGCGCGACGCGCGTAAAACCCAATCAACGTTTTCTTCGTCTTTCCGATGAATCGGTCGATTGTCCGACGTGAAACGAACGCATAATGCTAAATAATCCTATCGCTAAATAATTTGATCTTGCAGAAAATCATTAATCGATCAGAGAAAAGAAGTGCGTGGAATAATGAGATTGTATAAACTTTATGAGCCATTAATAATTTTCGCACGAATAACGGATTAAATATTCTGCAATTCATTAATAACAAACTGATACAGTATCCGATAATTGAATTATTCTGTAATAATATAGAATAATATGTCGCAGACAATACCTTCTCATATTGTAATAGAAAATATAGCAATAGGGAATAATGCATCAAAATGAAGCAACAGCGTTTCAATTGCGTTTATAATTATGAAATTAACCGTATTGCTTTAATAATTTATAAATGATATGCGATAAGTGGTTATTCTATGGTGATTTCCGAACGTCCTATGAATGTTGAGCGATAAGTGATAAGCGAAATGCAACAAGTAATTCATTCACTAATATGTCGTTCATCACCTCTTTCCCTTCTATATGCTTTCGAATATATCTTTCCTTTTTTCTGCTATAGCAT
>Ga0157364_1005848_pt1 | contig 12581 bp, 4 predicted proteins | sample AttsexASBM2_FD_111476 | JGI IMG/M metagenome (GOLD analysis project Ga0157364, IMG submission 111476) | Fungus gardens microbial communities from leaf cutter ant in Ribeirão Preto, State of São Paulo, Brazil - Atta sexdens ASBM2 | ecosystem: Host-associated > Fungi > Mycelium > Unclassified ... | reverse complement strand
TCTCATTAAAATCTTGTTTGAAATTAAACGAGAAAGGAGAGTTTCAGTACTTCGACAAAATAGAGATTTGTGAACGCGACAATCTCTTCAATAATTCTACTAAAAGATTAGAATCAATAAGAATTAATTATTTACAGATTTTAATATGTTATTCAACATTATTAAGATCTTTTCGAAGATGCGAATAAGCATCAAAAATTTGTTGAATTGCTAGTCAATTTAACTCGATATTACTATGGTAGTTTAGTAGTTTAGAGTTAGCGTTTTCAAAATCGTTATATACTACATACGTAATACATAAATTCACACAAGAATCATACAAGCATTTAGGATCCAGGTAGATCGTTTAAGGCTTTGATTTCTATAGTTTGTGTTTGTATCACACATATACGGTCCTATAATATATGATATTGCTTACTAAAAGAGTTGTTAATTAGAAAATTTATGACTCAAAGATATTTTATATTTTACAACGAGTCTGTAATATTCTCTTTTCGTGTGAAATGCGCTCCCCGCATTAAAATCACAATTTTCCGTCAATATCAATTTCTTACGGATTGAATTATGACGCTAGATATTCGTGGCGCCGACAATTCGCGGGCGTTAACACGCGTCAGTTCGCGCACGAATTATTATCCGGTCCGGCTTTATCGAATGAATAAAACAGAATTACAATCCATTATGGACACACCCACGCGCACTACGCGCATCTCAACACGTCGCAATGCAACGTTGAAATTTCACGCGAACATTAGTGTTGCGATATTATCGTTCGTGTTCAAAAGTAATCAATTTATAAGTTTTTATGCTAATTCTCCCTTTTTCTCTTCTCTATTTCTCTTTCAAGCTCACAGTACATCCCATGAGACTTTTATTTTATCCTTCTACTGAATCATCTTCATCTATACATCAGCCATTCATTCGTTTATTCTCCACATAAATGGAATAAAAGTCAATATGAAGTCGAGAATAGGTCTGTTGTATTATCCTATTCTCTCTTGTTGTTAGTTATAATATAGATACAATCAAGAATAACGTGCATTGACAATACAATCGTATCTCTCAATAAAAATTTATGAATTAAAAATAGTTTATACATTTATACAATTACAAAGTGGAAAATATATATCATTTATGTAATTTTCCACAAATTTGATTGAAGTTTTCTGCTCACAAAAGATATCCATTTCAAGTACAATTTTATTTTATTATTCATAACATTATGTAAACTATTACTATTAAACTGTTATTATTTACTTAAATAAATTTAACAAGACCTAGAAAATGAGTTTTGCAATCACATAAGCTTATCCATTCTCCTCGTTCTCTTCCACGTCCTATAACACCATTCACGAGAGCTTTCGAGGCGGTTAATGAGAAATCGAAGGCAAAGCGCGCGAAGGCGTATATCGACGCGCTTACATAAACATTTAGGGAAACATGTAGTAGCTAGCCTTCCTACACGCGGCGCCGGTCGAAATTTTAGGGTAGCAACCTGTTGCTAGGCACCCCGGGGAACTCTTATCCCACCCTTGCTGTTACCCGGCAACCGCTGCCCTATTCTCTTTCTCTTTCTCTCTCTCCTTCCTCTAATTCCTTTAATCTCCACCCTCTCTCTCTCTCTCTCTCTCTCTCTCTCTCTCTCTCTCACCCTTTTATACTATGTGCATACTTTTTCTTTGTACATATGACTCTTTCGTTTTTTTTTTTAGTATAACAAAACGAATATTGCTCAAGACTCTCGTCGACTCTTGGACAAAATGTCTAGTAGAGGATCATTTTTTGTTTTTATTTCATCCATCGTCCTTTTCATTTCTCTATTCCCTTTGTCCAGTCTACCTCTTTTCGCCGCAAATATTCCTGTCGTCGCTCTTTTCATTTATCTCAACTGAGCTTGAATTTTCCAAACCTTTAGTTCTCTCATTCTTCAAAGTACTTTTTGTTCTTCCAGGTAGCAAAATAATATACTTCTATTCGAGCACACAGATTCTTTCATGTAGTATCTTGTCTAAATAAATATCCAGTATATTTTAATTCAAATAATATCCGAAACAATTTGGAAATAGAGATAATATTTTCATCGCAAATTTTTCTATCTTTAGAATTTTATCTTTCTCCTTCTTACGATAACTTCAGATAAATTATTAGATAGATAATAATATTAGACAGATTATATTGATACGTAATTATAGTTTTGAAGTATTAAACATAAAATTTATATCCAGAAATATCAAGAAAAAAAATACAACTTTATATAATCAAAATAAAAATTGTTATTATTGCACATTGCATTTTTATCACTATCCCAGTAAATATAAAGTAATAATAACATAAAAATGTTATAATTTTACACTCAACAATTAATGTTATATAAAACACGTGTTACATTACATTTATGTTGCTAAGTGTAAAATTATAACATTGATATTATACAGGTTACTATTAGTTAACTGGGATCTGATAAAATAACTGGCAACAACTCGTTTAGCAAAGAGTTCCAAAATGTTTGTAATCATTTTTTTTGTTCGCTGATTTCTTTCAGTAGGGTACCATGCCAATATAGAAAATCTAATAAAAAATCAGTCGACTTCTCTTAAAATTAATTTCACTCCGGAGCCGCTCCTCATATTAAGAAGAGCAGAAAGAAGGTAAATGATAGTAGGGAATCCCATTAGAGAATATCGTGTTTAGAATAAGAAGGAAAAATAAATTTATAAGACTATTATTTATATAAGATTACTATTAGGGAAATACTTTTAATCGTGTAAGGTTTTATAATGCCCAAAAAGGGCGAATAATTTCATATATTAATTAAGATTTAGATTAATTGCAAACACTACTCTTTGCTAACGATTTTACTGTTCGAATTACTGTTGAGTGTACATTATACAAAATTATAACAGATTTTATGTACCACACTAACGAAAGTAGTCTTAAGAAGCATTTTTTATGGCATTATGAAATAAATCTTATACGACATTATACAATCAACAATGTCATTACAAATTTCCAAGCATAGAATTTTAAAATAAATATAACTTGTTTTTATATTAAATGGATGAAAAACACGTTATATAAATTCGTCATGGAAATTAATTTAATCATCTTCGCATATTACTCGAATAAAAAACCGGAGGAAATAGATTTTCAATTTAATTTAATTGCAGATTATTCCGCTATATAGTCTATTGAAATTTCCTAACATCTCTGGAATCAAACCATAATTAAATCTGAATTCTATCGAAACAAAGTTTATATATGAGATTAAACGATGCAATACGAGTTTTCCTTGCTTCTCTGTAACGTGTTACAGTTAACGTGCAAATCTCATCATTTCATGCGGATCGCATTCAAACAATGCATCACAAGCTTTTTATCCGCTCGTAATCCGTGCGTATTAAAATTACATTATAATATTTTTCTAATATTCATCCTTGTAAATTGACGAACGAATGTTAAATGTTATTCGTTTAATTCCAATTTTAATCATTAGCTACTGCGTACGATAGTCGACTGACCATAATGGCAAAGTTCATATAATGTCGCAGTGATATCACAAACTGAAACTCATACGAAGTGCTACTTAAGTGGAAAGTTTCGACAAGGGACAGCTATGGCGCAATGATAAAAGACGATTACATAAAATTTCAATGAATGCTAAGAATTACTTTTAATTAGTAAGCAATCAAGTAATTATCAAGCGATGGAATTATGACGAGACATACCTTATGTATAACTGTAAATCCAACTATAAATTACAAATTATAAAAATAAAATGTTAAAACAGTATGCATAATACATAAACTGCACAATTAGAGATATTTTATATTATATACAACATTTAATATATAACATTTAATATATAACATTTAATATATAACATTATATATAACATATTATTATTATTATTATTATGTAACATTTTTTTATATTATACAACATTTTGTAAATACACACATATTTTCTTTTAATTCTAAGATATGATTGTTTTTCGTAATTTTTATTTCTTAAGAAATATTCTAGAATTTATATTTCTTAAGAAATGCTGAATAGATTTTTTTACATCCTGTATATATACCAACGCATCTACATATAGAACTACTTATAATAATTACTTGACAAAAATTTGTGCAGTTTGATTGAACACCTATCAATTAGTTACTATCTAGTTACTACGGTGACCATATTTTCTTAAAGAAAATAAAGGACAAATCTGAAAATTTTAGAATTTTGTTCCTACATGTTTTCAAACTAGTTTATTTTCAAACTAGATTGTCAAGAATCTGTGCATTATAAAATTTTATTGCACAGTATAATCAAATTGATATAATTTTCTGATAGTTAGAAACTAATTCGATTATATTGGAAACAAACTTGATCTGAAATAATAAAATGTTTGAAATAATAAAAAATGAAAACAACTCTAGTTTGAATTAATTTAATTTAAAATTAAGAAATATAATTAACAAAAAAATTGTATTTACATGCATGAATCTGTAAAATATTTTCCGTAAAAATCTGCTCATTAATATAATATTATATAGACATTAGAACGTTAGTTAGAAAAGAATTTTCTCGTAATGTCAAAGTAAAGAACAATATTGAAAAATAAAGAACAAAACTGAGTTTTAAAGAAACAAATAAATTTAAAAGATAATTATTGTACCTAAAATAAAGGATTGTCCTTTACAATAAAGGACATATGGTCAGTGTAACTATTACTGATTTTTCTTTATAATACAAAAATACTTCATAGCAACTGAGCAATGTTAAAGTTAAAATAGTTTTATTATACAATATATAAATCAATTCTTTACAAAAGATTTTTTATCAATATTAAAAAAGTAATTGTCCATTTTTTTATTAGTTATTAAATTATGCAGTATTCACGTGTAATAACTCAACAAACGATAAATATTCTTGAAAATTAGTTAAAAATGTTCCTAAAATTTCCAAAAAACATTCTAAAAATACTTCAAAGTATTCCGAATATTTACGGAATATTTATGTAAAAGAAACATTCAAATATCAGTTAAAAAATTTATTTGTATGTGTTACATATTCTGAGAATGTTTCATATATATTCCGCAAAATTTTAATTTTTCCAAAAATTCCAGGTCAGATCGTCCGTGAATCAGTTTTAAACAAAATTTTGCTTTGGAAAACATATTTAATGTCATTTCACCTTAATTTTGGGGCTTACTTCACAGAAAATTTTTTTTCAATGAATTCAATGGAACAAGAAATTACGCAGTGTATTATTGATAAAACTAATGTTTTTGATGTTTTTGTTTCTTCGTAGTAGTTTCAGAATAAAACAATTCCTTTATCACAATTAAAATGTATACTCAATATATTTGTCGCTAGTGTATTTCATGTCCAAAATTGGAAAAAATAAAAAATTATAGATTTCGTTATGCATTTTTATCTCATATTTTGGCTGGGAACAATGGTGTGCACTGGTGTATATTGTTTTATACTGTAAAATGTCGACTTTTCAAATTTTTCTATTATATCATAGCACGTTTTTCGCGACATTCGGAAATGACTTCAAAACTGTAAATAAATATTTTTTGTGTAATAAATTACATTATTATAATTAATCTAATATAATTAACCTGCAGAACTGTTTCATTGGACATTTTTCGCACAACCTCTTCAATGTAATTTTAACTTTCAACATTCGTTCTTTTTTTTACGTTCTTTTCTTTACATTCGTATTAGGTATATTAATTTATCATCGCATTTGATGACGATGATGTTAACAATTTCATGAGCACATATAAATCATTCATTATGACATGAATAACGTGCTTTTCACGCTAATGTTCGATGCTCATTTTCAGTGTCAAAATAGGATATATGATCAAAATTAACGCTAGACAATGAAAATGCATGAAAAGTGTGTAGTGCTATATACATGTATAAAAATAATAGTGTCAAAATTGATACCGTGATCACACTCACGTTATTTTTCAACGCTTATAAAATGGCATCTTTACCAATTACACCAACTGGTCCCAACAAATTTGTCGGGGCCATCTTGTATACAGTTATGATGTACTGAGCTCAGACGAACAGAACTGCGACTGATTACGACTCTGATGAAAGATTGTATCATTCGACTAACCGAACATTAGTTGCATCAATACCCGAAATGTATAGTCGGTGCATCCCAGCCAAAATTACTATGAGTGCAAAAACGAAATGCAAATTATCAAATACATGTTTTATTAACATGTATAATAAAATGTATTGGGGATTGCATGATTTAATCTTTTTAATACATTTTCATGGCAATTGTGTATGACAGACTTTATTTACACCAGTGCACTAATGCATTCTAGCCGAAATCGCTATCAATATGATGATCAACGCTGAAGATAAAATGGATAAAGAAATCTGTAATTTTTTTATGTTTTCCAGCTTTGAACATAAAATACACCGGCGACAAATACATTAGCATGTACATTTTCGTGGAATCGGAAAATACAATCGTGGAAAAGGAATTTTTGTTCTATCACTAATCACTATGAAGAAATTAAACAGGAATAAAAACATCGAAAACGCTAGTTTTATCGGTAATACAGGCAGCTCCAGCATCCTTACTTAATCAGTATAACACATACGAATTGAAAATTTTTTTATAAACAGCAGTAATATGATATTGGATCAGAAAATTTAGGATCCAGAATGGAATAATAGGAGAAAACTTTCAAAAAATCCTTCATACAGGATTACAGGCTGTGATAGTCACATAAAGACACTAACAGATTTTATTGCAAGACATGAGAATAACGAAGCGAAACACACCAAAGCGTCTTAATTGAAACGGACGACATGCTTCCTAGAATATTTGAGGCAATTATGCTCCTTAATTATGAATATAAGCGCAGAAAAAACCACGAATGTATATACGGCGGGGGCAAAATTGATATCAAATCCGGATACGCGGATTGTGAATCCATGAATCAAGCACGGTATCACAGAATCACTCATGAATGTCTTGACATCACAGAAAAGTGTTGCGCTCCTTATATTTCCCAATCCCAGGTGATTTCTTGTTTTTGTCTTTGTTTAAGTGAATGCTCTTCACCGCGGCCCTCTATTGGTGGAAATACATACTACTCGCTTGCTCGCAGTTTTCGTGAAATATACAAGGAGTATTCATACAATATTCTGAATATTTCATCGACATTTGCACATTCTGTAACGATTCTTTCTGTATCTATTCCGGTACATATATTTTATTATACAAATCAAACTTTTTGTCAATATTTAGCATTAACTGGGAGGTATAATAATGTAATTACATCTCGCTCTCTAAAGCATACTTATTTTTTTGTTAATTGTATATATAACTTATATATATGACTTGTAAAGTTATATATAAAGTTAAAAATATGGGAAAGTGAACGCGTACAAAAATATGAGCGAAGAAAAGAATTTGAAGAATTTATAGAGTTTGTAGCATGTAATTCTGTCATCAGAGAGTATAGAGAGTTAGAAAACAAGGAGTAACACACAGGCAACTGCAGATTTCAATTATTAAAAATTATATATGCACAACAGTTTCTTACTGAAATCTATTGCCTGCTACTATTGCCTGTGCTTTTCATTGTGTTTAAATACTTATTCTCCTTAGAGCGATAAAAATAACACACGAATAACCTATCAAAAGCCATATATTCTATACACGATAGATTGTTCTTAGGGTAAAAATCCGAAACAATTTCGGTTCTTAAAACGCACTACTAAAAATTCAATTATTGTATTTACATACTTTGTTACGGGTTATTTAAGAACAAGATTTGCATTGCAACACTGCTGCGTTACACTCGTAACATGAAGTGCGATAGGAGTTGTTTTTATTTATGTAAATAACAATAAGGGATTTTATCCGATTCGAAAGGATATACATATATTATTATTAAAATATTTTTCTCGAAGTTATATTTTGAAGACTTCAAAGTCACTTCCACTTCTTTAAATAGAGTTGAATTTTTTACACAAAATGATTCCTCTAATTATTCTGCACACCGACAGTTCATATTTTATACTTTATATTTTATATTTTTTATATTATATTGACATAAAATGTTAAATAAATAATTCATAAACTATTAATTTTTTGATAGTCATACCTTACTATTACATTTCCTGAACAAAATAATAAGATAAATCAATTGATGAAAAGAAAACATATTGCTTATTTAAAAAATTATCCATTTTGCATACATATTTTTTTTTAAAGCAATTATGTGTTTTTTTAAGATCTTGAGAAAAAGTTTTTGTTTATCATAATATATGCCCTTTTGAAATCAAGATGTAGTATTGTAAAACAACAGAGATATTTTTAATGTAATAATAAATCAAATTAGGGAAAAACACCCTGTATATTTTAATTAGAAAAATATATTTATCTTCTTTTAGTAGAATTTGAATTCAATATTAAAGTTACAAATTTAGTATGCGTAAATACAGAATCGAGAATTCGGTAGAAGTTAAAATGAAAAATCGTAGATCTATTTCGTATAAATACAAAATCATCTCCAAGATTCTTTAGAATCGAGGATTAATGAAATCTATCAAATTCAACAGTCATAAAGAAATTAAAGCTGATAAAATGAAAATTTACTATTAAAAACTAATGCTAACATTTAGAACAAATTATTAGAATTCGATAAAACGGAAAGAATGATTTTGATGGAATATCTAAAAATTTGTATAAACATAGATCTAAAAATAATTTTGTTAGACCATTATAGATAATTATGTAGAACGCTCAAGTATAACAAATAATTAAAATAAAAATAATTCTTTGTAGCTCCAAGAGTAATATCAAATAGCAGGATACTAGCGCATTCCATTTGTCAGAAGACAACTTAAAAAAAATGCTTCAGATTTTTAAAGTGATCATAAAATTATGTTATTATATATACAGAAATCTTTTATGATTTTTTTCTGTACTTTCTGATAAAAACATTAACTTTTTAACTTCAATTTCTAAACGTTAAATTTTTTAAGATCACTAATAAATAATTGAGCAAAAATAAATTGAAAACTTAAATGCAAAAGGAAGTATCTTAATAAATCTATTCATTTTATAATAATTAAAATTTTAATTTTGTTTTGGAAAAAGTATTTGTTGAGTAAAAGTATTTTATGATCCCATTGTGAATGATCCCAAAATCCTTTACGATATCATATTCTACATGTGGAGTTGGCTAAATCGTACTGATGGCTAATAAAATGGCTTAAATACTGTTATTTTTGTTTTTTCTTTGAGTCATTCATTTATGAATAACATTCCAAATTTATTTTGTTCTACGTCTGATCTAAGTTTCATACAATTTACCTAAAGTGTCATCAACACCTTAGGTATATAATTGAAGCTTACTTATTGTACTATACAATTATTTAAACTCTTTTCAAGTACAACATCAAATTAGTAATATATTTGTGAGTCATCGTATGAATATGGTTTCGGGTGATTAAAACTTGTTTAAAACTGAAAAAATTTTTTTCATATTGTTAAATTCTTCTCATGAAAATTAACGTTTTTACTTGAAAGTACGGGAAAAATTCTTTAAAAAGGACCAAAAGATTTTATAATTTTAATAAAAACTTTTTATAATTTTGCTACAAATGTAAAAAAAATTTCATAAAATTACCTCCAATATCTTGAATATTTTCTAGAGATGCATTGGATCATAAAATATCGAATATAACATCAGATATCCGGTCGAATATCTGGGAATACAATTTTTCGAGTCAGATATTCGATCGGATTCTGGAATAATGTTAAAAAAAAAAAGATTAAAAAAGAAAAAAAGGGAGCTAAAAGGACTGTAAGGGGAAATAGTGATAATAATTTATGATTTTAATGTTATCATCTGAGTTTGATTATCAATAGAGATGATCGAGGAAAAAAATTTTGCTGCAATATAAAATATATATATATATATATATTATAGCATTATGAGTATGCATATTTATTTATAGAACATTTATATAATAACAAATCAACAAAACGATATCCAAATATTTATGTTAATAATCACAAATTCATATCAATTGTCGATAACGTCAGCGTCAATTCAATTACCTTCGGGTCCTCGGGACCCGAAAATTTGCCGAGGATTAACAATCTTTAATGTTATCTCGTCGATAGCATGATGATATCATTTTATTCTTCTTTAATATTCGATGAACAACAAAAATAAAGTATCAAGCGTTTCATATATAATTCAGAACATACTCTATATTCTATTCCTCTTTTATCTAATGATAAGAATAAATGATAAGAATAAAATAATACGATAGTTATGCTGTTGATATTGCCTTCGAATGTAGCCTTAGCTGAATTTTTTGCCTGCAATTTATTTTTTTTATCTCTCCTACATGAAAAAAAGAGGAAAAACGAACTGTGTACAAAGTTCAGTTGAAAAGAATAGAAGTCTGCACCAATGATGCAAACTTTCAATATAAAATTTCAACCGGATATATTCCTAGGTACTAATATCGACTATCTGATCGGATAATAAAAAAGCCAGATAATACCGGATACTGGATATTTTTCGGATATCCCTAATATTTTCTAATCATTTTCGAGACATCCCCTCCTTTTTCGCCTATGCGCGTTCAGATAATTCGGTTCCTCTTTCTTTTCTACACGCTATTGTTCTCCTAAAAACATAATTCACGATTAGATTGTGTTTGCAATGTTTGCATTATAAAAATACACGTGATTAACTTTAAATTTCAAATAGTTTCCCGTAACGTAAATGTAAACATGATTAAGGATAAGTATAAATATAAAATCCATAGCTACATACTAATCTAAGCCCTAAGCATTTTAGTTAGGCTATCGACTACTTGGCGGCTATCATGTTATACTATATATTACTTTAGAGAGTAATAATTATAAAAAATTACATATTATATTTAGAATTTATATTCATCTAGGCTTTTTTCTTTCTTAAGAATTTTAAAATGTTTATTTTGCGTTTATTGATGGTAAAAATTCATTATTAAGTTTAACAGCATCGATTTTCAAAAGATTATTTAAAGATTCAAGAAATTAAGAATGTGAGTACCGCTTCTCGATAGTATTTATTCATTATGACTTAAGATTCATTGTGAGTTATAAGGAAATATCGCAAACTAATGGATAGTCTGATAACGGTCAGGAATAACCTGGGATTTGTGCCTCTTCACGTCTTGCGAATTAAAACCCAAATGCCACGGATTTGTTGGGTAGTGGTAATTGACCCAACAATTTCGTTCAGTCTCTCCAGCTTTTCTTTGATATTTTTTGATATTCTTTCTGTGATATTCTTTGAGATTTTATATATTTCATACTTAAGTTGATTGAATGTTAAATTATATCGATACTTATAGCATCCGTCATCTGGAGCTGCAGTAGTTGATTTACCAGTATAAATTAAGATTATAAGTTTCAATGTGAGTCGCTAGCTGTAAGATAGTTATAATAAATGTTTTGGAGAGATAGAACATTACTTCCAATCAATACAAAAAGATAAATATAGTAGGCTAATGAGAGTCAGCAATAATAAATAGTGCAATTATTTAATAAACAATCAATAATGAGATGTTAGATTGATTTCGTCTTTATTTTGAAAATTTTTAATTTTTTGCTGACTCTCATTAGCCTACTATATTTATCTTTTTGTATTGTTTAAAATTCGAGAGTCCTAATAATAATTATTGTTATTGATTACTTCCAATTTAACAGTTTGAAACATTGTGTTTACTCAATGAATCAATAACATTGATTAGATTAGAAGAGTAAAATAAAATAATAAATATAATATTAGTCTATAATATTTGACAAAATTTTGAACGCACAAAACTTTATTTTAATTTAGTCACATTTCTTTATATTGTTTGTTTTGGAACTGTAGTAGATATAGAATTTTTAAATGATGTAATGTTCCATAATTTGCACTATCCTGGAGCATTTATAATTATTCCTTATTTTCATTTTTTGCAAATTTTTAAAGATACGTTAAAATCTTTCAAAATTGTTAACACTGATAGTCTTTAAATATTTATTATTAGAAATATATTAAATAATGTATTATTAATAGAATTACTTTCGTAACTATTCGTATCATAGAAGGAAAGAAATATGTACTATTAAATATACATAACTAGAGAACAAAACAATAATATTATATTAAAAATTGGAACTTCAATCTTTATTGAATGTAACTTTTCAAGACTTACAATATGGAAAAATTTTTTCTATAAAAATATTAAAAATTCTTATGTAGTAAAAATTTATTTGAAAGATTGTGCAGTAAATACAAATTCCTTTATCCTTTTTAGCCTGCATCCGTTACAAAAGTGTAACCTTCCGTTATTACACTTTTGTAAAGTTTTATAGTTATTATATTGGACCAAATCGGCCAATTGATGCTACCATTCTAAAAACTCTGATTCGAGCAAAGAAATATGGAATATTAATATACTTTGAATATTATAAAGTGTGTTTTATTGGGTTGTCTGGAAAGTTCGTGCCGATTTTGAAGGAAAATTGAAACGCAGAAGATTTA
>Ga0157364_1005847_pt1 | contig 12582 bp, 13 predicted proteins | sample AttsexASBM2_FD_111476 | JGI IMG/M metagenome (GOLD analysis project Ga0157364, IMG submission 111476) | Fungus gardens microbial communities from leaf cutter ant in Ribeirão Preto, State of São Paulo, Brazil - Atta sexdens ASBM2 | ecosystem: Host-associated > Fungi > Mycelium > Unclassified ... | reverse complement strand
GATGGGAGAAAGTAGTGGCCAGCGATGGACAATACTTTGAATCATAAATGTATAACCAGTTTTTTACAATAAAGCCTCGAATTTCGGAAAAAAACGGCGGAAACAAAGTTGTACACCTAATATATATGCGTATATATGCGTCTTTTATTTAAAAACACTCATATTAATCAATGTCATAATTTAGCTAAAATATTTAAATGTGAGCGCGTGTACAGTTCTCAAAATAGCCAGATCACTTTGTCTTTTCTATGTCAGAGATGCCGATGCTCTGCTAATATATCTAGACTGTGATAATACTATGTTTATGATACTACCATGGCTGCAGGGAAATCCCGCTTGCATTAATTGAAAGAATTTTTCTACCGGATGAAGAAGAGGAAGAAGGAGGGGCTTCTAGGAATTCTATATTTGATATGAACAGGCTTTGTCATACTGATCAGTTAATACGACGCAGAAGAATGAGTAGAGACGACGCATTTGATTGATTGACTTGAGTATTTTATAATCGCATCGTGAAAGTCTTGTCTTCACACGTGAATAATTTTCACAGAAAAGGGAAATTTGCCCGACAGATTTAACGTTATTCAACATATTGTTATTCAACAGTAATAAGGTATTATATATTCGTGCATAATCACGCGCAAGTTTCGAAAGACCACTTAGGCGGTTGTGGATGTGTTCTCTTTAGTCCAAGTATTGCATCATCTCAAATTTTTGAAATTATGACAGACTTGAAACATTGACGAAATCTGATCGTATTGACTTCCAAAGATCTTTTTCTCGGAAGGCAGATTGTATTAAGTAAAGAAATAAGTGTATAATGTGGAAAGCGTTACTGTTCGTAATCTCCTGGTATAGTTTTCACCGAAATCCTCACTAATTCGATTCCACGTCAGTGCAAATCAAATTTATAGTATTTTGTTTTCATTAAAAATAAATTTATTGGATAGAAGCTGGAATGAAATAAGCACAGTTAAATACGTCTTTGACATATAAATTTAATTTTATGCAACATTAGATAATTCGGTGGAAATTAGATAATTACCTTTTATGAACTGACAAGTTACAAATAGCAAAATGCAATAGAAAACTCATTACTGGGGCATAAGAAGAAAAATAAGATAGAAGATATGATGCGATAGGCTTTTCATAATGATCCATTGCGTTACACTCTGTCTTTTCTAAAAAATCAAATATTTCACTTTCCTTACATTCTTGCATGATTATTTTCATGGATGCACATTATCTAGGTTCATCTTCTACACAGTTATTGCTTGCTGCAACTTTGAATTAATTGATTAAAACACATCATTTTATCAAAAATCATCATTATCAAAAAATATCCTTGCTAACTTTTTGTCCTGAATTATTTTAGTATTCTATTGAAACATATGTATTTAACGTACTTATTAATAATGATATCAAAAGGAATCAGATTATCGATAGCTAAAAGGAATGTCTACAGTTGCATTAATTTTTTAATTTTTTTATTTGCATTATCCAGAAAATTTTGTATCTCTTTTCAACATTAAGTTCCTTCTTTTGATCATACAGATCAAAAGATTACTCTGTTTTAAATTTTTAAATCTTTAAAACTGAATTTTAATTCTTTTATTTTATGTAATTATTTTTTATGTGATGCATGTGATAGTACAAATTCTTAAATCATTGTATGAAGTTACTGATACTGATCTGTTACTGATATATATTTTGATTTGAAATTGTAATGGAAAGGAAACATGTTCAAAATCTTGAAGAATTCTGATAGATTATTTTGTCTAAGTTTACTTAAAACAGAAGCTACAGAAGGAAAAAAGAATATATGGCTATTCTTTAACACATTTAAAAAAATCAATCTAGAATTCAGTTAATATTGATTTAATCAATAAGTTTCTGCACTACTGATGAAAGTAATTATTAAAAATCTATAGAATAAAAGGAATTATATTAAGAAAAACAGAAAAATTATTAGTAAGATATTAAAATTTATGTATAATTATACAATAATAATTAAATTATTAAGTTAATATTCTAAAATGTTTATGATTGCTTTTCATCCTTTGTATTGCAAAAAGAAATTAAGTAAACAAAAAATTTGTTTCAATGTATTTTTAGATGACGCGTAAAAGCAAAAGGAGATTTACTGGAAGGAAACATAGTGATCAGTCACCCAAAGTGTCTTCTCCTGTGGTTGAAACGGAGGTTGAGATCATTTGTCTTATCTGGAAATACCCGATTAGATTGTGAAAATCCATTTATTCGAAATGAAAAAAAACATTATTTTTTTCAAAGTTGCATTTGATGCTACCTTCTAGATTTTAAAAAGTATCAAAATCATGAATTTGTTTGCTTTCTCTATAATCATCGTAAAACATATTGTGACATTGACATATTTAGATATCGTTATCATAAGAGATTAGTTTCAATAGATAATGTCTGCAAGCATTGCCGAATACTTATTGTAATAATGGGATTATAAAATGCATAGTTTACATATAATCATTTTCCTAATCGATAAACTTTTTAGTAATCGAGACTTTTACAATATATATTTGTCTTATAACTTTTAACGTTTATGTCTTTAAAGCTTTTAACGCTTCCATGGGTATTTATGGAAGCTGTATATTTCGCGGGTTGTCTGTGTCCAGATCCATTGTTAAAATGCAAAGGTTTCGTGAACATTGCAGTTCACTTCAATATCAGACTCCTTGTTCTGATGAAATGAAATGCGATATTCACAAAATGTTGACATTCTAATAACATTGTTAGACAAAAAAAATCCAAATGGCATCAGATATTTCTGTCAGTTTTTTTGGACGCTGAATATCTGATTTCAAAATTGTTCTACCACGTTATAATTATGAAAAAGTTGCTAGTTAAAATTGAAAAATAATTATTTATTTTGAAGTATTTTGCATATTATAATGATATGTGAGGTATTGAATTTTTATTACGATTAAAATAAAATTCGTTTTAGGATTTTTCCTCCTCAAAGGGAATTTTTAGCCCTCAAAATTTAGTGTCGTATAGTTAATGAGATATTTATGATAAAATATAGAGTTTCCTTACGGAAAACCAATCACTATTGAATATTAATAGTGATTATTCGCTCTTTAATAGTGAGTATTTATTATTCAATAATCGGATTGTTACAATAATCACTCCCCAATAATTTTTAACGAAGTGATTATTAATGATTCCACTAATCGGATTATGTGCAATAATCATTTCTCTATAGCTTTTGATAGAGTGATTATTGATTCCCTAATTAAATTATTTAAAATAATCACTCCTCCAATAATATACTGAATGATTATTGATTTTCTAATCAGATTCAGATTATCCGTAATGATTATTAGAGTGCACTATTTTAATAATTACGAATATGAATGATTATATTACGGCTTTCAGTAGTTAGAAATATCCACAATAATGACTATTTAAATAAATTGCACGTAATTATAATTCATTAAGCCTATAATCAAGAGACTGTAATGCCATATCAATAATCAATATTTGCAATAATCATATTTGTAGCCAAACCTATTCATTGGACAAATTAAAATTTTTTAGATTCGTTTATGAAATAAAAATTCATATATCTTAAATATACGTGAGTTTTTTGACGATATACTTTGACCAGATATGTCACAGTTATATATCTATAAATATTCAGGATTCGTGGGACATCGAAGAGACAATTTTCATACGATCGCAAAAGTCAAGTAAGTCTAGATGAGGTACAGCTTTGGATGAGTGATAGCTGGAGAGCATCGTGAAATTAGATCCCGATTTCAAAAAAAAATCTTTTTTTTTGTCATAATTTTGTCATGTATATTCTGGAATATAATACTAAACTAATATTTATTTTAGCAGTAACACTGAATTAATTAATTTTTCCAATAATTATTTGAATAATTAGTTTTCCCAATAATGTAATAGCTCTTCTCAATAATTCGCAAAAAAATTACGACTGAATAATCAAGTAGTTTCACTAATAGTTCATTTTTTTAAGGGTTTGTTGTGAAATGAAAACCGTGAATTAAATCATTGACGATTTACCAAATAATTTTTAATTATTTTTATTTGAACTTAAGAGTTTTTTAGGGCGAGGGGGAGGAGGGATTAAACTCTGATATCAAAATAGACAAATTTAAAATTATGAAAATTTCTATACATATAAATTTTGACAATACGATTAATTTCAGCGTTCTGTCATATGGAATACATAATTTTGAATTTAGCAATTATGATATCAGATTTGTATTTAACGGTCTAAGAAATTCTTAAAATCCTTTGAACAAACATAATATAAAGTTTTTTGATAAATGTTAATGATCATATTGACAGATATTTTGACAATAAATTTTATATTTAATCATGGATATTAATGACCGACATTACGAATTCCTTTTGAGAGAAAATCCTAAAAATGCATTTTATTTTGATCGCAATAAAATTTTTCTAACATTTTACATGTAGCTATAATATGATAAAGTACCCGAAAAGCTCTTCTTTGCAACTTTAATTGCAAATTTCTCAAAACTGTGATATGATGGAGCAATTTGGAAACCGGATTCATATTCAGAGTTCATAAAACTACAGGACTTGTTTCAGGCTTCGAAAAAAATCATTTTTTGTCAAACTTTGTAATGGATCTTGTTAAAAAAACTAAGAGAAAATCCGTCTATTTATCTTTGAATGTAGTCTCAATATAGTTATATATTATTAATGAATTACAGACCACGTATTATATTATAACAAATCAGATATATTTAGACAACACATGAGAAAGATAGCTAAAGAACACAAATATTCAATACATCCAACACTGAGAGAAAATCCTAAGAATGCATTTTATTTTAATCGCAATAAAATTTCTAGAGCCATCTACCATAATTGAAGCAATTACTGGAAATTATTATTATCCGATAGATCTGGACACGGAGACAACCTGCGAAACTAGCTTCTTTATATTTGTCTCTCGAATCTTAAAATTTCAGTAAAGTAGTCCATAATACGTTCCATAAAGACACAGGCTGTTAAGTATTCTAACAGATTTTAAGAAAAAATTCCTCACATAAATTCAAGATAAAAACTTTATATGATCATATATCCAAAACTATTTAATTTAGAAATATAATATCAAAATTGAAGAAAAAATTCGTTTTTTTTTTCGAAGTTTTAAAAATTCTTTTCGTTATTTTGATGACTTGAGAAACTTTGCGTATATTTAAAATAATAACTCGAGTTGTTTTTATAATATGTGAAAAAAAATGAAATTTTTCCTTCAATTTTAACATCATATATATCTTTGAAACTAAACCTTTTCGGATACATGATCATTTGGAATTTCCATTTTGAATTTATATAAGAAATCACATCTTAAAATCTTTTAGAATACTTAGTAGCTATCCTATAGAGATATGTTAAATTATTACAGACATATTATAAAATTATCATAAATTGCAAAAGAAATAAGAGATAGCACTCTTGCAATACAAACAAACTTTCGTTGTAGACTCCTTTACAGAAAGCGCAGAAATATAAGAATGCAGGAAATGTGCGTTTTACAATGAGAAAATATAATGAAGCCATTGCTGAATATAATAAAGCAATTAACATTTGTCCAAAGGAGAACGTGGATGATCTCGCGATTTTTTATCAGAACAGAGCGGCTGCGTATGAGCGATTGGTAATAAAATTGATGATACTGCTAATAGAAGCATAACATGAAAATTTATTTAAATTTATTGATGAAATTAATGTGATATAAATGTCTATACGCAACTGTAATTGAAATTTGCAGAAAAAATATAATAAAGTGAAGGCAGATTGTACAAAAGCATTAGAATTGAATCCAAAATACACGAAAGCTCTGCTACGTCGGGCATTTATTTTGGAGCAACTAGGAGATTTAGAAGCAGCTTTGAAGGATATTACTACTGCCTGCATTCACGAAAACTTTTCTGATCATGCTTTCCTTTTAAAGGCACAAATGATCTTGGAAAAACTTGGTGAGTTACACATTTAGCATTTAGTACTAAATACTATTCACAATAAACGAATAAGAAAGAATTGAAAAATAACACAAAGAAATTTTGACTTACAATTATTGAGTTGTCCGGAAAGTTCGTGCCGACTAACCTATATAATTTAATAAATGTATACTAAAATTTAAATCTTCTGCGTTTCAACATCGGCACGAACTTTCTGGACAACCCAATAAAATTATTTTTAGAAAAACAGTATTTTCCGAAGAAATTGACAAACAAAAGATTTGCACCCAACACGTATGTCGTCGAAATATTTTTTATTAAAGCTTTCTCTAAAGATCCAGTATTTTCTAGACTTGAACATCCAGAAAACATTCCAGAGTAAGTATAAGCAAAAGATTTTTTTGCGTTTTGTGATGATTAATTTTTAATATGTTATCAGATTTTTCAAGAAACCATTACAAGCGTTAAAAAATAGGGAGTATCATAATATAATACCGCTATGTTCAGAAATCATTGAAAGTTCCAAATTTGATACATTACCTCCCTCTAAACTAGAAGTGCTGTTGTTACGGGCTACATTTTACTTCATTTATAACTATTATAACGCTGCAATCTATGATCTTGAAGTTATTTTGTGCAGCGAAGATGTATGTGATGACATAAGGGTAAATGCCTTGATTAAAAGAGCAAATGTATACCTGGAAATTGGGAAAATGTGTACTTTAGAAATGGCTTTCAAGGACTTCGAATTAGCCCTTATCATAAATCCAAGTTGTAGCGATGTCTACTATCATAGAGGACTGGTATATTACTAATTTAAACATTGACCATATTTTCTTGTCGCATATATAGATTCATTACGTATTATGAAACAACGTAGTAACAATATTATTTTATTTTCATCATTTAAGGCACATAAGAACATACTAAAGCTAGGCAAAGCTAAGCGCGATTTTGAAAAAGCCGTTGAATACAACCCAAACTTCAGCATGGCACACATGCAAAAATGGCACGCAAATTATCGTTTTGCATTATTGAATGGAAATATAGGTTTAGCCGAAATTACTGAGAGAATCATTGAGAAAGCTACAGATAAATACTCAAATTCTTTTGAATGTGTGTGTTGTTATGTTTTATATGCTCAGGTATTTATAATTACTTATAATTTTGGAAAAAAAATTAAAATTACGAAAAAAATGAAAATGATAAAGCATTAGTATTATGTCGTACACATTTTAAATGAAATTTTAATGAAATTTTTAATCTTTATAGATAATGTTCGAAACTCAACAGTATCAAAAGGCTGATACTTATTTTGTTAAAGCAGTAGAAAAAGATCCGGATTACGCTATTGTTTATCTGCTATTATGGGACTGTAATCTTATTAACGTCGAGAAATATTTGTACAGAGCATTAAAATTGGATAGATTCTCTGTTGCAAGCAAGATTACGTGTACTAAAGTATTAAGATTGATTGAAATAGAACGGTATGTTTTCAATATAATTTCTTACAATTATTGTACATTGCAATTTTGTAAAGGAATCTACAATTATGTTTGATTTACATAAAGAATCTAGTGATGATTTAATGAAAATATTTTGAATCCATTTTTTCTTTCAGGGGGAACATAGAGGAAGCAATAAATTTATTTGATAAGGATTTAGCATTCTGTCATACATTTGAGGAACTGCTATACATGTACAGTACAGACCTTATACACATTTTTGATGCAAAGAATCGATTTGCATTCATCATTCGTTTCCTTCGATCATACTCTCGATTCATCGGTATACAAAATGCGGAGGAATCCGACAAACATATCCCCATTGACAGCGATGGGCCATCCAAAGTGCTTTCTCCTGCAGCCGAGTCGGAGGTTAAGACAGCGTACCTTATATGGAAGCGTTTTCCATTGACTACAAAACACATTTATTCGAAATTCACAATCCGAGAGGGTTTTGAATTTTGGATAAATCCTCTTGTATCTTACGATTATGAACGTCCGTTTTTTGGATCCCAAAAATATTAAAATGACAGATTTATAATTTCCTTTTTTTAATGTTGCAATTTTGCTAATTGATATTATAGCTATAGCTATATATCATCAATATTTCAAAATATCATTATTACGAACATTATTACAATTGTAATAATATAAAATATAATAATATAAAATTGTAATAATAACATTATTACAATTTTCAGTAAATTTTATTGTCTGATGAACTTGATGAGATTTTGAAATGCATAATTTATAGATTTATCTAATTAATAAAATTTCAATGAAATAACTTGAAGTGCCTTCCGTAATGGCATTATATGCTTATAAATTTATCACAAACGTCAAAAAGGTAGTACTTTAATGATAAATGCAAGTAAATTCTTTTATTTTAGACTCCTTTACAAAGAGCGCAGAAGTATAAAAACGAAGGAAATGTATATTTCAAAACAAAAAAATATAATGAAGCCATTGCTGAATATACTAAAGCAATCAACATTTGTCCCACGAAGAATAAAGATGAACTGGCGACTTTTTATCAAAATAGAGCGGCTGCGTATGAGCAATTGGTAATAAGATGTTTGTAATGTAATGATAAGCTTAACATGAAAATTTGATTTCAGTTGATTGTCGGGGTTGTTGATGATATGTGTGTACAATAATTGCAATTTACAGGAGAAATATAGCTCCGTAAAGGCAGATTGTACAAAAGCGTTGGAATTAAATCCAAAATATATTAAAGCTTTGCTACGTCGGGCACGTGTATTGGAGCAAGCAGGGGATTTGGAGACTGCCTTTAAGGATATGACTACTGCTTGTATTCACAAAAACTTTTCCGATCAAGCTTCTCTTTTAAAGGCAGAAATGATCTTAGAAAAGCTTAGTGAGTTATATATTAAAAGCGCTTACAAGTAAATCTTTGTGTCACTCATTAATTTTAAAAATTTAGTAGATTTGTAGAGTAGTAAAAAATATTGGACGTTTTTTTTTATATCGTCCAAGATACAGTTTTAAGGATGAAAATGACCCCTTGTATTTGTAAAGAAATAATCAATTCTTCGTACTTAAACTCAAGTATTAGAAATTTTTTTGTGTCTTAAGCCTGGTTGCACTACCATTGACTTTAACTTTGACTTTAAGCGAGACTTAAAACTATCTATCTCGTTTTAAAGCCGAAAGAGAAAGAGAAATGGAGAGAATTTTAAGCCTCGCTTAAAGTCAACGTGACGTTGGTGCAACCAAGCATTAGAGATGTGGCAAAGATTTGGAGATAGAACTAAAAATTTAAAAAATAATTGGATCCGCCAATGTTGATTTCTATAATTTCAATATTGAATTTTCTTTCAGCAATATAAAAATCTTTTGTTTTTAATATCCAATTTCTTCTGCACCTCTAGATAACTTTATTCAAGAGATATCTCCCAGAGTATAATGGAGATGTCTCCTGGATAAGGTTATCCGCAATTTATTTGGAAGTGAAGAAATTGGGCATAAGACTAAAAAAATAAATAATATTTGAGTTTAAGTACAATGAATTATCGATTTATAAATATAAGGGGTTGTTTTTATTCTGAAAACTGTACTTTTGCCAATATAAAAAAATATGTGTCCAATATTTTGAACTATTCTACAAATGTATCGAGTTTTAATAAAATCGGTGAGTAACACCGAAGGTAAGATTACTGGTTTTAGTAATAGTATTAAATAAAATAGTATTCATAACAAACTAGAATAAGAATTGAAATATAACAGATAAATTTTATGACATATAATCAAAATTATTTTTAGTGGAACAAGTTCAGGAAAACACACATGAAAATTTTTTTATGCTAACTACGCATGCCATCGAAATATATTATATTAGAGCTTTTTCTAAAGATCCAATACTTTCTAGACTTGAACATCCAGAAAACATTCCAGAGTAAGTATAGACAAAAGTTAATGGAATTATGAAGTTTAATTTTTAATTTTTGTTATTAGATTTTTCAAGAAACCATTACAAGCGTTAAAAAACAAGGAATATCATAATATAATACCGCTGTGCACAGAAGTCATAGAAAGCCCTGGATTTGATAAATTACCTTCCTCTAAACTAGAGGTGATATTATTACGAGCTACATTCAACTTATTTCGGAGCAATTATTCTGCTGCGATTCATGATTTTGAAATTATTTTATCTAGCGAAGATGCATTTGATGATGTAAGGGTAAACGCCTTGATAAAAAGAGCAAATCTACATAGACAAATCGGGATTCGATATTTTATTTTTAAAGACTTTGATTTAGCCATTATGATAAATCCAAGTTGTAGCGATATCTACTATCATAGAGGCCAGGTATATTACGCACTTAAACATTGAACATATTTTTCTTATCGCACATATATAGTTTCGATGTATTATGGAAGCACTGTAACAATGTTATTTTGTTATTTAAGGCGTATTTGGACATTCAAGAGCTAGACAAAGCTAAGCACGATTTTGAAAAGGCCGTTGAATTGAATCCAAACTTCAGCGCGGCACATATGCAGAAATGGTATACAAATTATTATTTTGCAATATTGAACCAAGATTTAAGTTTAGCCGAAATGACTGTGAGAGATGTTGAGAAAGCTTTCAATAGCGAAAGGTACTCGAATCCTCCTGAATGTGTATGTTGTTATGTTTTGTATGCTCAGGTAGATATAATTATTTATAATTTTGAAAAAAAAATTAAAATTATAAATAAATAAAAGTGATATTAGTATGTTGTACACGTTTTGATTTATTGGTGAAATTTTTAATCATAGATAATGTCCAAAATTGAACAGTATCAAAAGGCTGATACTTATTTTGTTAAAGCGATAGAGAAAAATCCAGATTATGCTATTGTTTATTTGCTATTATGGAACTGTAATCTTGATAATACTATGGAATACTTGAACAAAGTATTAAAATTGGAGACATGTTCTAATGGCGGCAAGCTTAGATGTATTGAAATGTTAAGAACAATCGAAATACAACGGTATGTTTTCAATATAATTGTTTTTTACAATTATTATACATTGCAATTTTTAAAAGAAATCATTTGCAATTATGTGTTTGATTTGCGTAAAGAATATGTGATGTTTTAATGAAATCATTTTGAATCCATTTTTTCTTTCAGAGGGAACGTAGAGGAAGCAATAAAATTATCTGATAAGACTTTAGTATTTTGTCGCACATTTAAAGAACTGTTATACATATACAGTATAGATGCTATAAAGACACATCTTAATATACAAAATCGATTTGGACATGTTATCCATTTTCTTCGATCATATTCTCAATTCATCGATGTACAAAATGCAGAAGAGCCCGACAAACGTATCCTTATTAACAGCGATGGGCCATTCAAAGTATCTTCTTCTACAGCCGAATCGGAGGTTAAGAGCCGTATATGAAAGTCTTCCATTCATTGCAAAAATACATTTATCCCTAATTCATAATTCTCATGATATCTCTTATGAGAGTCTGTTAATTGGATTTCAAAGATATCAGAGTAATAGATTTATAATTTCCCTCTTACTATATATTTCCTCATTGATAGCAATAGCTGTATGTATTAATATCTCTTAATTATCGTTCTCACGATAATTTTTAGTAAATAATATATTGTCTGCAAACACTGCTGAATTTGATGAGATCATGAAATTCATAGTATAGAAATTTATTTTTTAGAACTTCAATAAAATAATTTGAAGCGTCTTCCATAATGGCATTATATATGTTTATAAAATTATCGTAAACATTAAAAAGGTAGTACTTTAATGACAAATGCAAATAAATTCTTTGTTTTAGACTCCTATACAAAGAGCGCTAAAGTGTAAGAAGGAAGGAAATGTATATTTCAAAATGAAAAAATATAATGAAGCCATTGCTGAATATACTAAAGCAATTGATATTTGTCCCAAGGAGAATAAGGATGAACTCGCGATTTTTTATCAAAATAGAGCAGCTGCGTATGAGCAATTGGTATTAAGATATTTGTAATAGTCATAATAAGCTTAACATAAAAATTTGATTTCAGTTGATTGTTGAAGTTGTTAGTAATGTGTGTGTACAATAATTACAATTTACAGAAGAAATATAGCTTCGTAAAGGCAGATTGTACAAAAGCATTGGAATTAAATCCAAAATATATTAAAGCTGTGCTACGTAGGGCACGTATATTGGAGCAAACGGGAGATTTGGAAGCAGCTTTAAAGGACATGACTACCGCATGTATTTATGAAGAGTTTTCTCATCCTGATTCCCTTGTTAAGGTAGAAATAATCTTGAAAAAACTTGGTAAGTTACATATTAAAAGCACTTTGTATTAAGTAAAAATTATTCATAGCAAATTAGAACAAATTTGAAACATAACAGAAATTTAATTACTTGCAATGAAAATTATTTTTAGTGAAACAACATGCTTATGAAAATTGGGCAAACAAAAAGTTATTTATGCCAAATCAGCTTTTCATCGAATGTTATATTACATCTTATTCTACAGATCCAGTGTTTTCTAGACTTCGATGTCCAGAAAATATTCCAGAGTAAGTATAGGCAGAAAACTGTTTTTGTG
>Ga0157364_1005846_pt1 | contig 12583 bp, 1 predicted proteins | sample AttsexASBM2_FD_111476 | JGI IMG/M metagenome (GOLD analysis project Ga0157364, IMG submission 111476) | Fungus gardens microbial communities from leaf cutter ant in Ribeirão Preto, State of São Paulo, Brazil - Atta sexdens ASBM2 | ecosystem: Host-associated > Fungi > Mycelium > Unclassified ... | reverse complement strand
ACACATGTGTATATACATATATATGGGTGCACGCACACATAGACACACGCACGCGAGCGCGAGAGTGTTTTTTTTCGCTTTTCTCTTTTTCTCTCTCTCTCTCTCTCTCTCTCTCTCTCTCTCTCTCTCTCTCTCTCTCTCTCTCTCTCTCTCTCTCTCTCTCGATTGCAAGAGAGAGCGGGAAGGCGCGGATTCGCTCGGCGGTCAATTTAAAAATCAATATTGACCGAGGAGCAGCCAATCCTTTATTTATCGACGCGGATTGTTGGCTGCACGGGAGAGACGCGCCAAGAAGATTGCTGCTCTCCCCTTCTTACCTCACCCACAGCATCCCCTAGATTTCCACTGCCATGTTGTTCCAAACGCGTCCTGAATAATGCGGTCATTCTCATTACAGTCCCTCTTTAGACCGTCATGTTACAATCCGCCTCGCAGCAATAAAAATTATCGAAAGAAATATGAATAGTTTATCATTTTTCCAATAATTGACAATTATTGGAAATTGAAGTAGCATTTGTAGATATTATTATTTGTTAATACGATCACGAAAAAAAAAATTCAGAATTAAGTACGTTGCATTCGTTAATATCTGCAATTTGCAATAAAAATTATAATAAAAATTTTTAGTACAGTGAAAGTACGTGAAGAAAGAAATTAATTTAAAATATATTTTTTTCTTGATATATACTTTATATATTTTTTTTGACGTTATATTAAAGTATTTGTGCAATGAGATTTTAAAGTGTAAAATTTAAGCTTTAAATCTTAAAATGTAAGAAATTGAAAATGTAAGAAATCTTAGTTGAATGAGGAGAATCAACTATGATTGGTCAATTTTTTACAGCTTAAGAAAAGCTGAAATTTTATGTCTTAAAATCTCATTGTAGACTGCTTTATTTCAAAAGAGAGATAGCTGTTTAGAATGGTTGCAAGAAGAGCTCGATAATCATGCCGCAGTAATCGCTTCCTAGGATGAATTACTAGGTCTATTTTTTGGATTGATCGTCCATAATACTGGGTGTTTGGGATTGTGGGCTGATCAAAGCGGGAGCCAAGGCGGAGTCAGAAAGATGTAAGACTCAGCATCGAGGGTTCGACCCTCAGTATCCCTCCAAGTATCCTTACCCTTCAGCAAGGTACCCTAACAGACATGATCAAGAAAAATGATATCACCCGCTCAAAAGCAGATGACTTTTTGCGCAATGGCGGACGCAGTTCTTTCCTTCCCCAGATTACCATTTGTTATCAAGAAAAATATGGCTGCATCATTAAAAGACTAATTACTTTAAAAACATAAATTACTCGATTTCATATTAACTTCATATTTCATTTTCTAATTTTGCAAAAACTATCTTCATTTTTTTGTCATTTATTATTTTATTTCAATATTTTATTTCAAAATTTTATTTAAATATATATTTTATATGTATATATAGAATAATATTTTTTTTTACCTAAAAATAACTTCATTTAAAATTCTATTAAAAATATGGTTTTATTAAATGTTAATACTCTTGAGACTTTAGTCATTAAAGTCTTAGTTGTGTGATTAACTGTAATTCAAAGATCATGGATATCTTCACATTACGGTAATCACCATTCTTCTTAATTTAACCTTTAGTATCCCCATTAAAAGGAAAAGCGATGAATCAGAGACACCCTATGTAGCACTTCTCGACATTATAAAGATTTATTTTATCAAACCGTATTTTTGCTATTAATGTATGAATTATTTTGTTAATATCATGTAAAAAATATGTATTTCTTATTTACCTCTTTGCAAAATATTTTTTGTAAAAACAAAAAAGATCATAATATTAACGTAATCTTTCTATCTATAAAACGTGCATAATAACAAAATATTTCATTATTTTTAAACGCAAATATGCAATAGATAAATATCAATTCCGTTCATTTATTCTTATATGATCGTTGACAATATTTAAATTTAACTGCATGTGAAAATAATTTTTTTAACATTCTCATATCTATTGTTTATTTGTGGCATTGTCATTTATGAGAAGTTCATGCTTACGTCAAAATACATAATAAATGCAAAATTTTCGGAAACATCTATGTGTGTATATATATATATATATATATATATATATATATATATATATATATATATATATATTCTAAACTTTTATATATTCATTATATATTACTATTTTGGTCCGATTTATGTTCATTTCTATCAGTGTAAATCAACTTTAATTTCAGTTCTTATGCTCCCTATCATTCTTTAATTCTTAGAACTAGAAAAAGATGAAAAATTAGTTAAATCAAGATTAAAATTAAATTACATTAATAGAAACGGACATTAAATCTTGCTACTAATTATCTTGCTACAAAGTTCAGCGATAACTACCGTTAAATATATCTATTCTTATATATTAGCTTGCTCAGTTGTGTCGGCACCGAAAACATCGAAAGTACGAAACCACCCCCTGGCCATACATACAATATATCCATCTTCGAACGCGACGGACACGAGGTGGTCGTCGCGCAAACAGATCAATGCTTCACGTTCCAATATAAACAGTATTATTGAAACAAAGCGGGCGGGACGGAGGTGTAGCTGGATGAAGCCTGGTGCGCGCGTGTGAGGAGGGGACCGAGGGATGAAGTTGGGGCAGGAAGAGGACAAGAGAGGCGGTCGGGCGCTCTTCGGTAAGGGCGAGGGAGGAGTGTGGACAGGGGAAGTGAGCGAGCGGGGGGTCGTGCGGATGGAACGGGGGAGCAGGGGGAAGCGACCCGGCGAGGAGGATGAGGGTTGATGTTTCTGCCGTTCCGCTGGGTTGCGGGGAATGAACGAGGGGAGAAGAGTTATGTTGCCGCGATATTGTGCTGCGCGGCACGAGCGAACCTCGAGGGGGTGGCTTCCTGTTCCACCACCCTCTCCTCCTCCACCATCCCCCGTCCTCCTTCCCCTCCTCCTCCTCTTCGTCCCCCTGGATTCTACGCCGCGCCATCTCGTCGTATCCTCCTGTTAACCCCCTTCCCCTCCCCCGATTCTCACCGACCGCGCTCTTGCTCCCCCTTGTCAGACTCACGAACCCATCGACTGTCGATTCTGTATTATATGTCAAGACCCAAACTCCTTGATGCACGTACTACTCCGCCACCTCCCCCTCCTGTCGGTCCTTTTCTTATATTCGCTGGTAACTTATAGCGCTGTCGGTGTTTTCTTCAATAACGAAAGAAACATATCCTCCACCTTGGATTTGTTCATGATAAAAAACGACTTCCCGCGATCAGAATTGAACACAAGAACTGATACTGTAGAAAATAATAGTCGATGATATCAGCAAAAATTTCATTTTCATACAATAACATTTCGTTACTTTCTTATTATTATTACTATTTATTTTACTTGAGTTAAATATAGTTGTAATTTTGCATTGCTAAAGTACGATATGTATTTTAGATATTTTTATGAAAGAAAAGATATAAAAAAGAACACTTAAGAAAGATATATTTATTCTTACTTAACTATCTTATCTAATAATTTATATTAAAAAGATTAATTTTATGTAAAATAATCTATTGAATAAATCCAAAAATTAATAATAATTAAATAATTCCTAATTCCAAAAAAATTTTTTATGTAAATTGAGTACGCAATATTTTACGATATGATGATTTTTAATAAAATTATGATAATCAAAGTCAAAATGTCCTTTTTGTTTAATCCGATAATTTAGTAACAAATAAAAAAACAGTGTTATAAGAAAAAGTTTAAGCTTTTAGAAAGTCAATTTTGAAAATTTTTTTTGACATGTGACAGAAAATAAGAAAAAATTTCCCATTTTGTCCAGCTCGTAGTTTTTCATATGTAAAACTTAACAGAAATTTAAAAACATAATGACTTTTTGAAAATAGAGATTTTTAAGCTTTAAAATCCTTTCTTTAATTTACATTTCGTTTATTTTTTAACGAAGTTGTAGGTTTTAAATTGTAGCTGCTTAAATTTTATATAATACCAAATCAAGCACGATAATTTTTGCATCTACCCAATATAATTACACAATGGGTTAAAAATTATTATAAAGCCGACTATAATAGTTATCTAATTTTATAGTTATTTATAGTAATCGATTATCATTTTAATAAATATTTTTATTTCTTTTGTGATACTTATTTAATTAAAATTAATTAAAATAAAAAATAATACAAATTTGGAAAAGTTCTATCCTTTATGTGTTACAGTAATCAACAATAATTGAGAATAAAAGAAGACATATGCAACAAATATTTTGCAAAGAATGTACACAATACAAATGAATCATCTATTAATACAAAGAGATGTGTTAGATATATAATTAATTATATATATATACATGTATATCATTTTAATGAAAAAATTATAATAATGCTTTGTGGTAAAGTCAGTAATTCGAAATAGAGGTTTCCAATCTAGATCGACATCGCGTGCGGCAACTCTTGCCTGATTATTAGCGCTACTACCATGGCGAAGCAAACAGTCAATCAGGATAGCCGTCTATTCGGGTAGGTGGATAGCTCGCTGGACGCAGTCAACTTGGTGTGAAATTAGCGCAGATGTCGCGGCGATGGTTCATGCTACAACTTCTCTGTTCATTTTCCACGAGAATGGCTTGGGAAGGGGTCGGCCCTAAGCTATCTTCTACCACTCACCCTGGATTTTCAGTTTCTAGCATTAAGCAATCGTTGACCCAATTAATCCACCCACCTCCACGATATTCTACAAGATAACTCTTTGAAGAAACGTAATCCCGTGGTATTATTGCTGTTAATCAACGAAACTAATTAGCCTTTCAGTAGATGGTTCGAATCGGTAGCTAACTTCAAGTTCGGCATACCCGCAGCAACTCGGGAAAAAAATCGTCACATACTACAATTTATTAGATATAAAGCTTTGCAAAACGATTATTGAAGCTTTTTTTCATTCTCTTATATATCTCTTATATATCTCTCATATATATATATATATATATATATATATATATATATATATATATATATATAAAGTCGAAACAATAGCCGTATTTAGTCGTGAGAAAGGGATTTTTCATTAGGACAACCTAAGCCCCGATGCGAAAGGATTAATAGAAGTTATAAAGTAGAGCCCGAAGAGGTGGAGGAACATTACGTGACCTGACTCCGATCGAGTCTTTCTTCAGGTTATATTGCAGGTTGCCGTCGTTTCTCATTCACCCCCCACGGCTCATGCGCATCACATCTGACCAATAGAATCGCGTGGTCCATCTCTGCTGCTGACCAAACCCCTTGACTCGTACCACTCTTGCCCCCGAGATACATTCCCCCGCGAAGAAAAAAAAGAAACTTTGAGACTAGTCTTCCCCCTACCTCTGGCAACCCCCCGCCATCCAGCGTACCCACGTCGAGTGTGTATTTTCTAGAGGAAACCTCATCAACTCCATCGAAACTCCATTTCTAAGAACGAAATTGGAAAAGACGGAGAAATACCTTCGATTCGACGTGAACGATATATGTATAAACATATCACTCGAAAAAATATCAACACCTAACCAGAAATGATTGGTCGATCGATGTTGAATCAGCATTGGTTCAACGTTGCTCGACCAATCATTCTGGCTGGATAGATATCTAAAAATTTTTCATAATAATATATCTCAAGAAGAGATATTTCTATTTCTTTATTTTTAAATTATTGTTATACATATGTGTGTGAATATACACACAATATAAAAAAAGCTAAAAAAAATCAGTATAATTATTCTATAAATTACATATTCTTCCAAAATATGTATATAAAAAATAAATAAATTTTTAACATCATCAAATATATAATAAAAATTATTTGATTAATTCATTTTTCCAAATTAGAGTAATTCTAAAATATTAACCAAATATTAAAATAATATTTAATGCCAAATAGAATCTATATTGAGTATATAACAGGATAATTATTGACTATACTGATAAAGAAATAAAAAAAGTTAAAAAATGCGCATATAAAGCAATAGATTTAATGAAGATTTAACGAAGACATGTAATTGTGGTTGAAAGTCAAAAAACGAAGAATGTATTTTCGCAACAAAACGGGCTTTAACGATTCGACAATTCGCTCTTATCCACCAATCTGGCGTTAACCATAGCGCAAGCTTTCTCGCGAAACTGTCTGGTTGGGTGCGTCGAGCATGACTGGAGTGCGACGTGAATAACTTAGTAGCTCAATTCTGCTCATCCAGCGCCGGCGAGACCTGGTTCGGTCTTCAACCGAACGCAGTAGCTACATCCATTCTTCACCACTTCGCAGTAATATAATATTATCCAAGCATTGTACCCGACTAATTAGTTGTACTAACGCTGTGCGACCTGATTACACATTCGGCTCGGCTACTCCGAACTTACAGAATTGCGAAACGTAAAGCTTCAGAATTCCTTACGAATTAGTTGGATACTTTTCGAGTTGACACAAATAATTCTTACATTTTATAATTACTGATTATTGAAATATTTTATATAATATACATATATTCTATGTATATTATTCCTTATAAATATATTCTATGTATTCATTCCTTATAAATTTCTGTTCGATTTCTCTAATAACAACATAAATTTTGGCTTAAAAACTTGTCCTCTAAATCTTTCAAAATTTATAAAAATAAAAGAACACAAAAATAAAGAAGATAAATATATGTGTCGTCTAATATAATAAATAATTTTGTTGTATTAGATAATATATATTTAATTCATATATAAATGAATACATAAATGTCCATAATACATGTCCAAGTACATATCCAAGTACATAAATGAATTCATACATGATTGTCAATATTCAAAAAAATTTTTAAAGCAAGTGAAGTATTGATAACATTGCTATAAATAATTAAATAGCATTATAATAAATTATTTATTCCTTTTTAAATAAACATGATTTAAATAAACATTTTATATAAAAGAAACAATTGAAAAACAGAAAATAAAACATATTTCTTGTAAAATCAATTTCTTATTCTTTCTCCGATACAAAAAAACATAAGAGAAATAAATAAATCCCAAGATTATAACTCTGCTGAGATTGTTCTAATCAACGTATATTATCTATTCATGTTATATGAGACAGAAATTTTAGAAAAGAATATTGAGTGATTAGATTTTAACACGAAATAAAAAATCAATCAATAGCACAGACTATACGAGCTGGTTCCATTTCCATCGACAAATATTTGGTCAAAACTAACGTTACGCCACACTAACTCGAATCGATACAATGTTTTGATGCTATTTCGAAAAACTTGGAAACAATTGAATCGACCATGCGACTATAACAGTGTTGTGTAATTTTACTAATTCTTTTTTGTTTTATCGTATATTGTAGACTGGTAATATAGCGGATAACGATTGTGTATAGATTCAACGTTCCAATTTTTCTAGAAGTTTAACAAATGACAATTGTTGATAGTGTATGTAATTAATCGATTGATTGAAAATGTTCAAAGTTATTCAGGCCCATATTTATATTTGTTACGTAAATTTCGCATAAAAAGTTACTTTAAAAAAATAATTTTAAAAAATATTAAAATAAATTATATTAAATCAATTAGACAAATATTCAGAATAAAGTATATATTTATATTTTGAAACGCAGATAGTTCAATAGTTATATTTATATTATATATTGACCAAGAGTTGACTACTATTGACTACTCAATTAATTGTAAGACCCAGTTTTACCAATGTACATAAGATCAATTTTTATTTTGATTTAATTTAAGGTGCATCTTTATTTAATACTTAGAATTAGAAAAAGATAAAGAGTAATTGAACCGAGATTAAAATTAATTTTAAATTCGTAGTAGAACTTGGTCCTTATTCTTCAAAAAAAACATAACGAAAAGTAGCAAAATGTACTATAGTATACTGTAGAATTTCCCTAGTTTTTCATATATGTTTCTTTTCAAGAATAAAGTCTTGAACCTAAGAAAAATAATTATTCTTGCAAAATGTTATTATATTAAAATATTGAATCATTGTGGAATAATTCCGCACTATTACTATATATTCAATAAAATAGTTAATAATTGTTGGATCTTATTAATAGTCACGCGATATATAAAGTCTATTAAGAAGGAACGACTTACAAAAATTAAAATAAATATAAATATAAATTAAATAAATATAAATACTAAATAAATAAATATAAATTGATTGACTTATAAAAATAAATAGAATTAATAATTAAATTATTAATTTCATTTTATTAACTTAAGTCAGTATATACTTTTATTAAATTTAATTTAATAAAGTTACAATCTAACAGTAAAATGTTTTTCCTTTTGTTCGTAAAAAAAATACATATATAAAAAAAATTTCTAAATATTGCTTTCTTCTATCAACTTACTTAACTTAATGATATTGATACATGAAATTATATATAGGGAAACAAAATTTATATTTCAAATTTTATTTTAAAAATATTTGAATTTTATTTTGAAAATAAGATAACTCAATAATTTTTCTCTATTAATTCTATAGAGATATGCTTTATTTTTATTTTATATAAATATCTTTGTCTTCAATGTTTAACATTTATGAATATATAAAGGAATCCATAAAGGAATTAACCCTTCAATGCCACTCTGGATATGACATATATCCGGTTTTCTTTTTCCAATGCTTTTCCAAATTTTTTTTTATTAATTTTTATAAAAGTAAGTGATTGAATTAATTGGATATACCATATTCATTTATGTTGTTATGTAGCACTGAAGATTATATTATATTATTCTATTTATACAAGTATTCTTTTTGTTATATCTAGTTTCATCTTATTTCTTTTTTCTTAATTTTCATTAATTATCTGAATAATTATCTCAAAAATTTAATCCATTTTAATCCAAATAAATGTATAAAATTATTTATATATTATATTCTTATAATTTTTATTGCATTTTTTGAAAATCTTACACTCCCTCCTCTCAACAAGTCGTATATAAAATGTTTGATTGATCAATGGTTATATTCAATGATGCCAATTCCAAGATTAAATATTTACTAATTTGTTCTAATCATTCATTCTAAGGTAATAGATCTCTATAAGATGTATTTGCTCACTCCATAGTTGCTCTGTCGTCGCCCAGTGCCTCCCAAATCTCTTCCTCCTTTTATTTCTCTCAGATTTGTTCATTGCATTTACAATATAACAAAAGCACGCAAAAGCACGATTAATTACGATAACGTGTACTAATCATCAAAACAAGGTAATTGCATGGTATTTTCTACAGCACTCTCAATCACATGCGACGCGCATTGTATATTGTAATGAAATAATAATGTGAAACAAAATATGAATATTTATGAAACCGGCAAATCTTGAAAATTAATCGAGAATGATGAATAAGTAAACATTTAAATTAATAAAAATTTTAAGATATAATGTGAAATATATTCAAATCTAAACTTTATTAAAAATGTATTGGACATATCTTGAAAACATTCAAAATATTAATTATATTAAACAATTACAGATTGTTTTATATTGCATTTGAAAATTTAGCGGTGATTTTCTACAAGGATAAAAAATTATTTCAATAAAAAATAGAGTGTTCTAATAAAAATATTAAACAATAATGAAAAAAATTCTTTTTGATATAAGTATTTAAAATATATATTTAAGATAATTTATAATATAATATAATATAAAGTTTCATTGCGATGCAGACAAAATTATCTTATTTATTTATTTATAGAACTAATAACTGAACAAATCACAATAGAACTTTGTATAATCTTAAATACTTAAAGTACTTACGTAAAAAAATTGAGATTTTTTTTTCCTTAATGTTGAAAAAAATAATTTAATTTTTAATAACAAAAATAGACTAAATAAACTATAAAAATATCTTATTAAATAAAAATATTTTGAACACTTAAAATACTTACGTAAAAAAATTGAAACTTTTTCCTTTATATTATATAATATTATATAATATTATATAATAAAAAATAATATTTAATAATTTTTAATAACAAATAGACTGAATAAAGTATATTTAAAAATAAAAATGTTATTAAATAAAAATATAATCTTAATCTTAATCATAAATTTAATCATAATCATAATCTTAATCATAAAAATATCTTACACGATTTTTACACACGCCCGCACGCACGCACGCACACATATATTTAAAATATTGTATAAAGTAAAATTTAAAATATTAAAAAAATGTATATATATAAATTTGTTTATTAAATTTAAAAAATATACGTTTGAAGTGTCAATATATTAAGTACATTTTTAAGTTTAATTTACTTCGCAGGAACTGTACAATCAATGCATTTCTTCTTAACTCGGGAAGAGTCACTTAGTTTTTTTATCGCGACTACTTACAATTAGGTAATTTTTATAAATCACTATTATAAATTACAATATTGTATGTAATATTTATATTGATTGTCTTACGATTTATTAATATCTGAGATCAATTTGTATACACATATATTATTTATATACATTTAATATTAATGTATATATATTTAATATTTAGAAAAACGGTAAAAAGAAATCGAAAAAATAAATATGGATTTCTTGATCAAAATTAAACTTAAAGAAAATTACTGAATTTTATTTTCTTACTGCTGGAATGTAAAAATTATCCTAACTGATTATTATTCCCGAGTTACAGGAAAGATTATTACCATATGCGTACGCATACCAATTATTGCAATAAAACAATAGTTCATATTTTCAGTTCCTACGTCATAATTTTGATTCTCATGTAAAAGTCCTTAATAATTAGGTTATTCGTGTTCTGCACATTCTATTCTTTGAAATATTAGAAATATTTAAATAAATAATAGTTTCCATATGACGGTAAAATAACTTTTACCAAGTCGATACGACTTATTCAAAATAAAAAATATAAAATAAATTTTAGAAACTTATTTAAAATACAAAAAAATGTTAGAGCAAAAAACTAATATTTACTTAAAATATTAAATAAGAAATAGGTCAAAAGAAATTATTTAAAATAATAAATATTAAATAATTCTTTTATTTTTTTTAATTTAAAATATATATTTTAAATAACTTTATTTTAAATGTGACCGAGCCCTAATAGTCTCTATTGTTTCTTTTTTTAAATACATAATTTTACGAATTTCTAAAGATGTTAAAGTATACCTATGTAAGAATCACTTAATAATTTTTATATATTTGTATGAAAAAATGTTGAAAGCTAACTCGGGATACGAACAATCCATCATCTGTAGTAAAGAATCGAAAAATTATTATGTTTAATAAGATTAATAAGTCGAACGAAATGCTCATTTCAATTAATTGCCAATACAATTAAAGTGAAAATTAATTAATCGCACGTGTTGGTAGCTAATTATTCATAGGAAATAATCGAACTTGAAGTCTTTAATACATGACATGATTGCGGTCTACATCTTGATGGGTAATGCATGCGGCTACACACACTAGACTCGGTTCGAGTCTTGTATAAATGATAACACGATCTTGTCATGCAGTATGTCGAAAAAACAAATATCACAATCGTAGATAGCTAATCTCATCCTTATGAAATATTTAATACATTACTAAATAAAAGTACAAACGTATGTCGAATATTCTATAAAGTATAAACTAGATATATCGAATATTCTTATAAACTATAATGAACTAATCACATACTGTTATAATTTTGAGATATAATCGCTATACATATATTACAAAAACAGATACCAAGATATATACTTTTGCTACGAAATATACAGGGTTCAGTCGATAAATTTTGACAAAGTGCTTGTGTATAGACAGAGCGAACTGACAATGAGTCCTCTTTGCAATTTTTGTAATTCTTTTTTTTTAGTTATGAGCAGAATTTCTAAAAGTGACGCATAAAATAATTAAGATATCTTTAATCTACGATTTTTGAATATACATAATAATATAAACCATATGTGTGACTATCTTTCTATCTAATGTATTCATGACTCAAATGTCTTAAATGTTTTCATTAATTTATTTTATTTTATGACTTTCTTTCATATTCAATATAATGTTTTCAATGAATTTTTGAACGATTGTTGTTCGATATTGAAGTCCATAATGATATCGAATCTTTCTTAATTTTACATTCTGACTTATTATAATGTGTTATAATCTAAGTGTGCAATCAAGGAGTGCAGTAGGTAAGTCTTTTCAAGATATTTATTTTCCTCTTCACTACTATCTTGCGCTAATTCTTTTTTATCTTATAGCGATCATTTAGCCGTACAGCTGTCTGACAGTTACGCTCTTAAATTTGGAATTGAAAGACTCTACTTGTTGCACTCTTCGATTTAATACATCACATGATTTACAACCAACAACATATAATTATTTTATCGCTGAAGATGGCTCGAACGGAGCTGAAATGTTCGATCAATATTTTATGTAAGATTTGAAATATACTATTGTGAAGATATATATATATATATATATATATATATATATATATATATATATATATATAACACAAATTCTCCATTATTTTATTTCTCTATCTCCCGAATATATCTTTTTTTTTTTAGATTTTTTTCTTATATTTTATATATT
>Ga0157364_1005845_pt1 | contig 12583 bp, 2 predicted proteins | sample AttsexASBM2_FD_111476 | JGI IMG/M metagenome (GOLD analysis project Ga0157364, IMG submission 111476) | Fungus gardens microbial communities from leaf cutter ant in Ribeirão Preto, State of São Paulo, Brazil - Atta sexdens ASBM2 | ecosystem: Host-associated > Fungi > Mycelium > Unclassified ... | reverse complement strand
ACAGTTGGAGAAAATTTTGTCTTGAATTTAACAAACGGTTATTTACAAATTTTTACAAATTTTTATGTTAATTTAACATAAATATGTTAGAATGTAATATAAACATTATTAAAAATTAACATAAAACATATAATATTTTGACGTAACTTGAAAATAAATTGTGGAAGATTATTTCTTCAATAAAATTAAAATTATATGTTAAATTAATACGTAATACTTTTTATTCATTCATCTTTACATTTCGAACTACTATATTTTTACGTTATTTGTTCAATTATTCATAAAACTGTGTTATTTTAATAAGAAATATTAAATGAGATATCAATTGAATACAAAATATTCAAATAACATAATCATATTATATTAAATTAATATTCGAATATGTTAAAAATTTAACAGAAAAATGTTAATAAGGATCGATTTTAACACAAAATGTTTTGTACTGTGTTTAATTTATAACAGTTATAAAGATTAATTCGTTTCTGCGTTTATTATTTTTGTATCAAAACACGTTTCCTCGTAAAATCTCAGCCTTCGTCTCTCCTTCCCCATTGCTTTCCAAATGCTCTTCTCGTCGCTCGATTTATATTTTTACAGTCGGCACCTGTTATCTCTGCGCTTATATTACTTATCGCTTATTAAGGTTGATAATCTGCTGTTGTGCTGCCGTAGGTCATTGTCCCGGAGTATAATGAAACGCTGCTATTCTACTTTCATCTTATCGTTTCCGGAGCGCGCGTCGGCGTTCGCGTTTAATATTCTAGTCCATCGCACATTATTCCTATCAAGAGTGTTTGTTATCTTGGTGGTGTGTTGGTTAGGTTAAAGAGATTATTACGTCAGTGATGCGCTATAATTAGAAATAGTAACGTCTGTAGAATTATAATTAAAATGTTGCTCCTAATTTCAAGAGAGATCGACAAAATGTTTTGGTAAAGATTAAAAACATCATAGAATTTTTTGATAGATTTAAAAGTGTGGAGAATTGCAGTCAGTTATATGCAGTCAGTTATCCGATAATAATTATCGAGAAAAATGTTTTGGAAAAAATTAAAACGTGTCATAGAATTTTTCGAAAGATTAAAAATGCAGTTATACGACATCCTTTAATAATTAAAATGTTGCTCCTAATTTCAAGTCAGATCGACAAAATATTTTGGAAAAGATTTAAATACGCGTCATAGAAGTTTTGATAGATTTAACATTATTATATAATTAGTTCTGTTAATATCTCTACTCTATATAGAATATAAAATAATGTAAAGGAAAAATAATATTATTCATAGATTTATATCTTGGTATTATGGATTTTATCTAGACTGGCTTTAGTCTTGAAGCCTGTAATCCCCGCATTAGCAACGTGGTATGTATTTCAATCTCACTCGAATCGATTTTTTTCTCTCTCTCTTCGTGTTTACAGCGTCGCTCTTACATGGATAATTCTTACATGGACAAACGCGGCCGCGAAAGGAAATATTATGTTGATTTAGCGTCGCTAATAATCGTTCCGTGATATTTATAACGCCTTCGCAGGCGCAGAAACTACGGTAGTCTCTGTGCGATCGGTGATGCAATCGCGAAAGGAGCGAGATCACGTTCGCGGCACGTGGCGGCGTGGTGGTGTGTGGGATCATTGTGATTTCCGTTCGATGCCAGAAACCATTGGGGAATTGTTTGCAGGCGATGTCTAACTGATGATTCTCTAAATAATTTCGGTGAAACACAATGCGATGCCACGTGTTGGCCTTTCTCATGGTCAAGGAAATGGCTCTATTAAAAGGCAATTACGGATGAACACGAGCTATTATCATGAATCGAGATCCATTCGCATAAAGATTCGTGTGACTTTTTGACAGCATATATATGATTGAAAAGAATTTTTATATCATTTGTAGATTTCTGTATTTCTGTAATTCTCTATTAATTCTCCATTTGCGATTATATTTTTATTTTCTCCGTCTTAAATCTTTTCCAATTTTTTTTACTGTTCTAGGTTTTCACAAAATGTGAAACAATTCATGGTTACTTTTAACATCTCTATTACATTTATCAAATAAATATTATAAGATATTTGCGAAATATTACAAGATATTTTAGGAGGGGAAACCGGATTCCTCCTTTATTTCGGACAAATTTGAGGTGAAATTTTGCTTGTACCAAAAAGGACTTGGCTTGCAGACTGATTAAATTATTAAATTATATAATTAGATAATAACAAATTACAGTAAATATATAATGTGTGTATTTTAAACATTTCTAGATTTTTGCGCGCGTATCAGCCAGTTATAAGCAGTTCAGCCATTGATTATTGACACAATCATTGTAAAACTATCTTTTATCACTGTAAAAACGTCGTCTACTTCGTTATGACGCGAATGCGCGATTCGTTTCAGATGAACTTTTTAATATTCATTAATATCGCTTATCTCCAGTTATCAGTCAGCATTTTCTCTTTGTTTTTTAAAAATCATAGTTAAAAGCGGCACGCTGCCTCTTCTTCAGCATCGCTGACCTTCCTCTGACGACCGGCGCGCGTGCACAATTCGTTATCATTGTTTTACTTGTTTTGTACGAATGATAAGGAACGGCGCGCCAGAGACTCTCTCTGCCACGCACGTATATAAATTCATGCACCATGTAACCAGTCTGTCAGATTTCTGTATGACGTCTTGGAATCAACATCTATATATATATATATATATACATATATATAAATTCAAATATATATATATATTTGAAGTTTTTCTTCTTAACTCCATTCTTAATCTGAATTTATGACAGTAATTTATCTGGACTTATTGGTACTATTTATCATTCGCAAACTTGAGCTTTCATTATACGGCTTGATTAAATTACACAGGATTGCGAAAAGAAATTTTGGTACGAACTTCTTAACTTGTCAAATATATTTTTCGCTTCATCTTGAGTGTACGAATGTAAACTTGAAGTTTGTATTCCGTAAACGGTTTTTAAATAGATGTTTACTTTTATTTCATAATTTTTCGTGACTGAAAATTCTTATGTAATTGGAAAGAGTCTTCGGATTTATTCTATTTCAATTTAATGGTTTGAATTGAAGAATATTTTCTCTCATTAAAATAGAAGAAATGTAGGCTAAAAATTTTTTTTCCGTTAAATTGTTTCTTAGAAGAGATATTAGAGATATTAGAAGAGACATTACGTTGTATTATGCGAATAAATAATTGGAATAAGCGTGTCAAAATATTTATCGAAAGTCCCAAATCTTTGTAACTTTGTTATCATCGGCACAAATATAAAATGACGGCTGAAGACGAATTGGTGGCGGAGAGAAGCAATAATAGAGACAGAGAAAGAGAAAAAAAAATGAGGAAGAGAGCGAGAAAAAGTACACTCGCATGGCCCGTTCATTGCGCTCTTATCACGCGAGGGGATTCGACGATTTATTGACGACTGCGCTTGATAAGAAAAAGGCAAATGAGCTATGAGGACCGTGTGAGTGAAAACGTTCGTTGTGGAGATAAGCAAGTCAATCTTTCTGGTGAAAAAATAAAAAGAATTGCAAAATTATTCGAGTAATTCTGCCATAATTAGAATCATCCGTATCAGCTGTGTCAGAGTGGCTAATCATGTTTATTTGAAATGCGTATTTGATCATTTATAGGCTGCACTTTTTTTTATAACTATTACTATTAAGAGGAAAGATTCTTTTTTAAAGAAAATTAATTCAAAGCTTTATACTTTATTCATAGAATATTTAGAGTTAACTGTTGCCTCAGGTAAAATCACTGCTTTTAAGGAAACTGCATCTAAAGTTTTTATCTTACAGAATACTTAGGAACAACCGCAACTTTATTATCAGTTAATGGAGTTGTAATTTAAAAAAATGAAAACTTTAAATGGTTTCCTCTTGAGCAATGGTTTTATTTATATACTCTTTTTCCAGTTAATATTTCCATTGTTATGTGTCTGTTATCAGTTATATTATTTTTTTATATTTTTATGATTTATTCTTATTAATGTAGTTGTCATTTTCTCTCGCGAACTTGCAAGTAAAAATTTCCATGTGCGTGAAGATACCTATTACATATCTGCGAATTCAGAAAAAGTAAAAGTAATATTATTCGTAATGGATAGATAATTATATCATTGATCTTATTGTTTTCAATTATTTTGTAATTATTTTATGAGAAAATACAAATTAAAAAAGTTGGACGTTACAATCTTCAAATGTTAAATATGTTTCGTCAAAGAAATTATTCTTTGTCTTATAAAAATTATTGTTCATCTCATAAAAAATATGATGGTTAAGATTTAAAAGGAAAAAAACACAATTTTCGGAAAAAAACAAAAGTTTTGATATTTGTGATATAATTATATTACATGTTACCATAATTATAGTTATTATTATTACCATTATAGTTATTATCATAAAAATGATTGCAATTAGTACAATTAACTATATAAAATTTATTATATATATATATATATATATATATATATATATATATATATATATATATATATTTATGAGTGATTATAACTATATGATACCCTAATATCATTATAATTACGAGTAACCAAAAACCTTTTCTCTCATTGTTTGTACTATCCCTCTGACACTTGCGTAGTTATAATTTACAAAACGGAAAATCGGAAACGGTATTCTTGTGAACGACAACTATCGTCGAAACTCGATTTGTTTCCTCCATCCATTCGGTATCCGTTCGTATTCTTTCCTTCTGTCATCACACACATTCACGATGGACACAAGGCTGGCGTTCACGTGTAACTACACACACGTATCGTTATATCACAATGGCGTTAAATAACGCGAGCGATCGCTTTAAAATATTGTGACGTGGCTACGTCATCGCAGCAGCGGATTATAGTCCAATTCGCGATACACTGGGGTCAAACGCCCCGTTATCACGCATCGTAGCCATATATGAGAAACTATATGCAGTCGTATGCACGCGTGTATACACGCCATTTCGCGGTGACTTCGAGACTCGCGTGAACGTCAGGTAAGAGATGCCTTTCCTTGTGCGCGGCAATATTGCAGTCTGAATATTAACTCTATACGAATATCTTTCCCCTTTTTTTTACTTTTAAAGTCAACGATTAATGATTAGGAAGAAGATAAGCGTTAGTTGATTTTTTTTTACATAAATAAATTGTGGTAATTATAATATTAGATTAGAATGTGCTAATATTAATTACGCTAAAAAGATAATTTTTTATTTACAAATTAATCTTTAATTTATTTATCAAGCGGATTTTCCAGTTATAAATCTTATTTATAATTTATTACGTTCATTATATTGAAATTATCGGAAATTATCAACGGAAATAACAACGAATTCAATATCAATAGAACGTAAATAATAAAGAGCATATATGGTTGGGACTAATGTGCTATAGTGAAATGTGCGCATCTGCAAAGTGTTAATTTATCATTGCTACATTCTATCTGTATATTCCCAGGCTCTCTAGCTGTTACTATCCATAGAAAAGGGATCGAAGTAGGTCGCTCGAAAAGATAGCATCGTGTGTGAGTTTCCTCACTATACGATTTCGCGATGACTAAAATGGACAACGTCCTGATCTGCCGTTTTTTGACCAATATGTTATACGTTATCTTTATTATATAAAACTTTTTTTTAATTCGTAATCACGCGTGGTGTCTCGGAAATCGATATTACACGTCGATAAATTTATCCGCGATCGTGGCTGTATCGATATTATTATAAATATTTATGCAATAATAATATCAAAGTGTAGGAAGTAAAAAAAATTTCTTTGAAAGACCCTGCAGTTTAATTATTGAAACTAATCTTTAATATTTAATTCAGGAATTGCGGCGTTTCTCGTTATTTCTTCTTTATTAATTTTAATAATTCCTCTCTATTAAACAGAAGAAGAGATAATGATCTGGGACATTCATTATGCATTCTGATATCTTAATCAAAAGATGCTGCGAATTTGAGATGCGAATTCCGATTTGCATACTATCCGTCCGTTTCTGCGACTACTTTCGTGCGATCGTACACGTGATGATAACAATCCGCCTACTAGACATTTTGCAGAAGAAGAAACGCGCGCGCGAAGAGATATTCACGTTCTATATGCACTAACGCAATTTCTGAATCTCTAAATTCTGATTCACTCCGTGCTATTTCAAGCTTTCACTGAAAGAATAACTTTTCTTACATTCTGCTGCATTTCAATAGCAGATCTAGTAATTCGGTTACAGATATCTCTTACTTTTGAGTAAAGTGACACAACTCAACGTGATTTTCGAGTTATTATGAACAAATCAGGTAAACATTAGGTACTCTATCAATTATCAAAATAGAACTAATATAACATAAAAAAAATCATCGAAACATTATAAATAAAAAAACGACATTTAAATGTCAGAATCGTCACAATTCAAAAAGAATTTTTTAAGGGGGGCGCGAATTACAGTGCACTTAAAATTTTCGATCTGGTTTTATGATTGCAAATTTTTTTACAGAATTAATGTACAAATAGAAAGTCTGTGTGAGTCGATTTTACAATAAAATCGATTAAAATTAAAAATTTTACTTACTTGGCTCGTATAGCTGTCATTCGAGGTTAAAATTTGCTTGATATAAAAGCTTTATAATTTAGTATTAGTATCCAACGAACCTCAAATTATTTGAACGAATAATATTAAAAGATAGAAAGTATAAAAAATATATAGCTTGAATTATATATAACTTAATTCATGTATCTTAGCGAAGATTCAGAATGATAAACAGAAGAGTAATTGTCTAGCAATTCTTGTCTAGATATTCAATCTTGCATGAGATGGCGCTGCAATATATTAAATAAGGACAGACATTTGAATGAGAATGATAAGAAATTAAGAATGTCACTGTTATTGACATTTTTTTTTAATAATTTGGAATTAAAAAAGTCTGTACTATCGACGTCGATCATGTTTGACGATTAATGTTGTGAAAAATACCAAAATTATAAAAATAACATTTGTATTAAGAATATTCTTTTTATCGATATTATTCTGATTAATAAATATTTTTCTGTCAAGTTGAAAAATAGTTTTCCCTTTTTTAGGGAGATCAAATTTTTTTTAATTACATCACTTTTGAAATAAAACAACTATCATGTCGCTAACTAATATTGCGTGTTACATAATATTCAGTAAAATAACGTAGGGCTGGAAGCGCGCCGTATTTCGCAGTGATTGTTAGAGTCTTTCGAAACTGTCCTATTTTTGGTAGAGACCTTGAAATGGGCCTGTATAATCCAAAGGCATGGAATGACCTATACTTGTCACTGCGTATAAATGACCTCGACCGGTCCGAGCCACGTGTCGATTTACTACGTTGTTGTTTGTTCGTCGCATATTCGCGCGTCTGGTGATTCGTGCCTCGCACCAGATACTGGGCACCTTTTAGAGATGATTATACATACATCATTCGTTATGTATATGCGTTATGCATGCACACGCGATGCAGTCTGAAAATGCGCGTGATCATTGAGCGCCAGCTAGAAACGCAGAGTATTACTCGAGTACTACTCGAAATAATAAAGATATTTTTATATTTAAATGTTATAACAGCAAGACACTGAATGATATATAGTGAGCATATTTCATAAAGTATTCTTACAGGGAAGAGAGATTAAAAAAAAGTTTTATTTTTAGAAAGTAAACATTAATTAGCAATTTATTATTTAAGAATAAAATAGATTGTATAATTCCTCAAAATTTTTTTACTTAAAAAGGTGTGTAATAATTACAATATATTATATTATATTATAATAAACGAAAATGAAAAATTGAATGCATAAAAAATATTTATATAATCGAGAAATTTAGCTAGATATGGATCTGAGAATAATTTTATTGGATCGTTAAAATGATTATGTAAGAATGACGAGTAATGCTACAAAAAATTTAGACATGCCAGTTTGAGTGTTCTACGTAACTATTTTAATGATCTAACAAAATTATTTTTAGATTTGTATCTAGCTAAATTTTTAATCATTCAGCAAAATCATCTTTATGTAATAATAAGATGAACACGATTATTTTTGCAAAGCTCTTTGTTTATATTGAGACAGAATTTTTTATTAATAAATTACTAATTATGTTTGTAATATCTATTTTCTACACAAATAAGTTTTTTTAAATAAAAATCTTCTCTCTGTATGAATACTTTTTGCATTCACTATAATATGTATGAATTTTGACAACATATTTTTTGAACTTGAGCTATTGATTGAAAGAGATTTCCTAAAAGTTAATTCGAGTTGAAACACAGTTCTAATAAAACCCATTAATTAATCACAAATTCTTTTGCTTTGACGTGACAGAATAAATCGGTACGAAGTTAATTAATTATTGACGATGATGATGACTGATACGCGATGCATCATCGCGACCGTAAACGCCGATATAGAAGTGTGCACCTACTTAGCATTATCGAGTTCATATCCCGTGTCGCAGGTGTTGACCTTTTGTTTTTTAAATACGAGCAAAGATACAAGTGCACGATTAATAATGAATCTCCGCATTGATTATATGGAAAAAAATGGCTTCGAAACTATCATATTTTTTTATAGATTATGCATACAAGTCTTCATATCTCCTAGGCATAGTAAGAAAACTCAATCAAAGAGTGTTACAATAAAATCGCCGGTAAAATCTGTCTATTTTTGATGATTGTGCTTAAGGAGACTTTTGAACATCTTGTAACATTATCTTGTAATAGATTAATAAATAGTAAACCCAACAAATTCAATGAGCTATAATTAGATGTAATAAAATAATATTTATTATTCACAATTATAATTTTCGACAATAAGTTTCAACGATACGTTTCGTCATCTTGTAATTTATAAAATGTCACAATTTCAACCAATTGGACTGAAACTTTTTCCATTTTTAGTGAGGGATACTACTAGTTATACGAGAGCAGTTATACGAGAGTTGTTCATTGGACGTTCATACCTGATTAAGCAGCAGATTGATGCGGATTAATATGTGATTATGATTTATGAATATTGGATCGCTTTTCTCATTGTTGGCAGATCTATTTATACTCGCGAAGTTTTATAAATAGTGACAGTGGCGCGATGTCTGTCTAATGAAACTGTTGCTGTTGTCGAGGATGCGCATTTATGGAAAACGATTGAATCGAGTATTTTTTTCTATTATCTCTCTTCGTGGAAAGGAATTGACTTTCATTAAACGATATTACTGAAATCGATCGCGGCCAAGAATAATGCATAAAGTGATCACACAGACGCGCTAATTTAATCAATATTGACTTGAGAAATGATGGTACTTTCTTATGATTAACGAGATGCTGCAGATGATGCAGCTGTGTACACTAAAAAAAAGGCTTTGGTAATAGTTGCTAGTATTTGTGAACTGTTATTATATACTTTGAAATAGTATCAACTAAATATTTACTAATAATTACTGAGTAATTTAGTTTAGTGAATTGGATAATTAGTTCAATGAATCAAATTTTACTGAAGTCTAGTACAAATTTACTTTATTCAATTAACTGTTATCAAATCTTTTAATTACACCGTATTAAAAAAATGTTTTACAGTATAATAAGTTATTATTGCATATATGTAATAGGAATATTGTACTTAATAACTGTATGTATTTAATAATTATTATATACTAATAATTTTTTTTTTATGTAACACGATTCGAAGAGAATTTAGCACGACGGAAACGCAATAAAATGCCGGCGGAAATACTTAGGCCCGTGTCCAAATGTGAATCAAAGGCGCGTGCTATTGCGCCTCTAATATAATTCCTCTTTGTTCGTCGTGTGTCGCTCACATATTGTTAGCACGATACTACGCGTGCGCGATTATTCTCTCGAAAATACGCGATTGTTTATCGAGCAATAATAGCGGTTGCACGTGATATCGTGCATACTTGCACGTGTACACTTACCAGCGAGAAGTTTCCTCCATTTAATCTTTGCAATCTTCGAAGTCTGTTTACGCTACGCGTTCTTCGATGTACTTTGTGTTTACGCTTTTGATGTAAGCATCGTGCAGAATTATTTTGCTCTTCTTATTTTAATGGATTGATTTTACATCATATCAGTAAATGAAAATATTTGAAAATTATCTATCATTTGTGAGAATTCTTTGCGGAACTATTTCTGAGATTATTTAATTTGATCGAGATTATTTAATTAGATATGATTTGTTGAATGGTTTTTTTTTAAGTGAAAATTTATTACTTGCATAAAATCCGTATTAATATGAAATTTACATTTGAAAACTATGATACAGTTGAAATATTTTATTATTTTATTTCATCATTAAGCATTGTGGGAAAATGTTGATAACATTAAGTAATAATTTAACTAGAATCATATTGCTCCCTTACTTCAAAAGTGACGTAACCCAAAAAATGTGATTCTCGATTTATTATTATATATAAATTAAGTAAACATTAAATTATCAATCATTAAGAGTGAACTAATTTAATATAATTTCATGAAAAATTATTAAAATCATTACAATTCAAAAAGGATTTTTAAAAAGTTGTTAAACGAAAATGACAAAAGTATCATTTAATGTTTAGAATTTATTATATTAAGAATACCCATATTCTTTTTACTGATAATATTTGACTAGTCAATAATTCTTTGTCAAGTTGAAAGTTTTTTCTCTTTTCTAAAATTTTTGTTTTTACAAAATTTGTTTGTTTGCGTTTTTTTTTCTTTAAAATCTCTTTATCTTTGTACTAAAATTTTAAAAGTAAATTAGTATATTATTACTGAAAAATCGTAAATATTCGCTTATATTATACAGTTATAAAATGTACAATAGCATTGAAGTCACTTTTAGAGAGTACATGAGACGAAAGATATCAAGAGAATTTAAAAATAAAAATTTAATTTTCTCAGATTTTTCTACATACTTTATTACAGTTTTTATTTTAGAAAACATATTTTTTTCTTGAAAGAGATATAGATGTGCATAAATTCAGTTCAATGTATAATTTCGTCATGGTATTTTATATTGAAGACAGAAAGAGATGAACGAATTTGCGATATAGAGCGAAAGAATTTTACAGTTACGTTATTGCGTGTCTTACAAACTGCTTTTATATATCGGTTACGTTATTTATATCAGAAGGATATATTATCTATTTAGTTCGAAAACTATGAAGCTGGATATGTCTGGTTTATCTTCTCGACTTCGGTGGACGCTCGACAACGAAATCGTTGCATGAACGCGCTTACGCGCCGGCCATTTTTACGCATTGTGGTGCATTATCGCGCGTCCCGCTCATTGCGCTGATTCGTATTGTTTATCGACTCCGTTCTCCGCAGAACTGTGAAATATTATCGTAAAACCGGTTATAACGGGTTATACTTATCAAATCTCATTTTACTTCCCTCCATGATTGCGTGGCGCTCATTAGTCGTTTTTGCAATAATAATGGATCAAAGATCTCGTGGCCGGAACGAACGCGTGGCTCTTTCGATGACTTATTGCATTGTTTCCCCTCTCTTCACGGAAGGAAGCTGCAAAACATGATTCGAGGCTTTCAGCGTGTTGTGTTTTACAAAAGAGGAAACAAATAGAATTATTTCTTCGAATTAATCTCGAGTCTCTTCTGCTGTCTTGTATTACGCTTTTGTAATTATTTATGAAGACTAAATTATTCAAATTGTTGTATTTTATTAACTACTTTAAACTGTATTCTCTACCTAGACTTGTTATACATTGTTAGGGAAAAAGTCCTTTTACATATAGCATAATTAAAATATACTTCCTGTATTGTTTACAAACCTTTTATTAAATCAAATATGTGTCGTTTTTATCGACGATCTTTTGCCATTTTTCGGGTAGAGCTATTATTATTCCATCGGTGTAGAATTTCTGTGATTTCTCGATAAAAAACTGAGATAATTTGTAAAAAGACTTTTTTCCTAATCCAATATGTATACACAGTGAGAGCAAAAAGTATTCGTACAAGGAAAGTTTTTATAAAAAAATCTTATTTATAGAAAATAAACATTAATTAGCAATTTATACAATGAATACATTATGTTTTAACATTAACAAACGAGCTTCGCATATATTCTTAATTTTAGAAGCTAAATTTCTCGAATACTTTTTGAGCATCCAAATAAATACAATTTTTATTTTCGCTTATTTTTCAGATGATATATTTTCTATAATTAATACACATCTGGCGTATAATATATAATTTTAAGAAACATACAGTCTATTATATGCTTTATAAATAAATTGTTAATTACAGCAAGAAATGATCATCAATTAAATCATCGAATCGACATCAAGTTGGTGTTGAAATCATCGTATCGATATTGATTCATCAATTCGCATTTTTCGCTGGAGAATATTTACTTTTTTATATAAATAGTTTTTTTTTTTAAATATTTTCTCTATATGAATACTTTTTGCACTCACTCTATATATATATGTGTGTGTGCGCGCGCGCGCGCGTGTGTGTATGTGTGTGTGTGTGTGTGTGTGTGTGTGTGTGTGTGTGTGTGTGTGTGCGCGCGCGCGTGTGTGTGTGTGTGTGTGTGCGTGT
>Ga0157364_1005844_pt1 | contig 12583 bp, 8 predicted proteins | sample AttsexASBM2_FD_111476 | JGI IMG/M metagenome (GOLD analysis project Ga0157364, IMG submission 111476) | Fungus gardens microbial communities from leaf cutter ant in Ribeirão Preto, State of São Paulo, Brazil - Atta sexdens ASBM2 | ecosystem: Host-associated > Fungi > Mycelium > Unclassified ... | reverse complement strand
TTACATTTTCTGACACGTCTTCGAAAGGATATTGACCTTGAAATATGTACAATTTTCCTAGACACTCGTCCAGTTACTTCGTCTAGTATTACTGTATTCTTATTAGTTGCGGTAGTAACAATACCGCATAGGAAATGGACAAGAACTTGATAGAATTTTATTCCATGATGAAAACAATTCCTGATAAAAGTATACGCAATTTGTGTCCTGCCCTGTTATTATTTATTAATAGATGATTAATAATAAACTATTATTATTATTATTATACATTTATTATTCTGTATGTTCTTAAATTTATGTTCAGCAAATAGATTTGAATTTTGAGTAACTGCAGGCAAAGCATTACATTTTGGAATTCTAAATAGTTTTATTTCCCAGTTACTAGATAAAAATTAATAGATAAAAAATTAATAAACTGTCCAGTGATTGCAAAAAATGTGGGGTGCATAAAATTTCTACTAGGAAAGGATACAGTAAAAATGGATCTTTTATCTGTTGCATTGTTATGTGTTACAACATTCTACATATCTGGTATATCTGTATCACAATCGCAACTCGGTAATCTTCTTACGGTGTTACCAGTGGTGGCTATAACTACTGGCTGCATTTCAATTTAATTGACTACTGTACTACTTTTCAAAAAATCATTGGTTAAAACGAATTAATGAACATTCGGATTATCAAATAAAAAATTGATATTAATTATTAAACTGATTAATATCCTATATATTACCTCTAGGGAAAAAATTTTTTTAATAAAATAAGAAAGAGAAGCATCGTAGAAAAGTGTAGAAAAAGTAAATTTGTTCTCCGAGTCAGATTCAATATAATTATTTATGAAAAGTAGCAGATATTTCTGTAAGCACTCGCAACGTCGAGTAATCACGTAAATTGTATTTTCCGATCATCGATAAAATGCTGCGAACGCAATGAAAATTTTATCCTATCCCAATCATGCTTGATAACTTGTAAATTCATTTTACCTGTGTAGGACAACTTTCATATCGGATTTATTTTAAAAATATCATCGATCGCTGGCGATTCTTTTGCGATATTATACCGGGTATATAAATCATTGCCGATAACGGTGCCGACGGTGTGCTCGTCGGCAAACTGCTGACGCAAAACCGTAGTTTCTTATAGACTATAAGACTTCGCGATTAAGTGAAGCGCGAACATGGAGAGAATAGGAAGACCTTCGTAGCCTCTCACTTTCTAGTCATCAATATTTCACGTTCCATAAAAGCTTTTTTAGAAAGGCCGTGTAATGTTTGTACCATAAACCATCGATGTCGTTACGTTCGATTGAACGTTTTGTAATAAGTTCCATCCCGGAGGTATTTTCAGAACAAAAGACTCTGAAAGCACACATGGGCTCGCAACACACACAAAGTCCCAGATTCTCCGCAGCATTATGGAAATTGTCATCATTCATGATATTTCTAGAAATGCATTTTATTGTTTATATCGTTACGATTCATTTATCTCGGAAAATTTAATCGTCATATTTGAATAAGCTTTAATTGTTTATCATTATGAAGGGAAAGATTGATGAATCGTACAGTGCGCGTCTCCGGAAGAGACTTTATATCGCGCCTTCATATAAACGAACAGTCGATTCAGTCGCAATCTCCGCGCCGCGGATTAGAATTCCGCGGGATGTGATCTCTCATTGCAAATCAAATCTAATCAGACGTGAATAATACATAACACGAAGTGTGTCGCGTGTACGATCGCCGTTTATCGGCGGCTGTAAAACGGCAAAAAGGTAAATTCAGAAATATCGTGAGGGTAATGAATGACGAGCGACGCTCGGCGCCACTCGTAAAATACCGCCCGACCATTAACCCCGATAGATACGATAGGTAGTAACGATTTTAACGTGTTTCTGCCGACGTTTATATGTCGTTTGGGGAATAAAATCCTCTCCCTTCCCTCCCCCTTCCCCTCCTCTTTCTGCAAACTGGAAATTCCACTGGTAATCGAGCGTTTCCGTTTAAAGCGTGTATATGAACAAAACACAGTATGATACGTTAATACCCCTCTCCCGAAAATAAAGCGACAGATTTCGCTGCGGGCGGTAACAAATCGGATGCGAATCGACAGTATACTGATTTAACTGGCGAAACATCGCCACGCGTAATCGTTATTCCGGTGGGTATGGTATAAAATGGGAAACCGATCTCCCGAAATAGCCGCTGCAATTCCGTTTGCCGAATTCGAATGTTGACGCGAAGAGTGACACGATCAAGATGAGTCTCTCGACAATACTCGGGGTTTCCTGAATGGCCAGACGATACGCCGCGGTAATTCGTGAATTAGTTAACAGTTTGCTAATGCTAATCTTTGTACGTTGTATCAGCTCTCGATGCGACCGGGAGAGGCGGCTTCATCTTGTATGCGAATTCTATTATTGCACTAGTGCAACCGTTGGTACCAAGAGAGAAATACTAATCATGCGCATTAATCAACATCAGTGAATCACAAAGACCCGTGAATGCGCTCGAGGATTCATTTTGCATTCGTATACACACTGACGCCGGCGCCATTAAGTGCAGAACTCGTTCGTTGCTCTTTCCACGCTCCTCATCTAATCTAACTTTCAACAATTGATAATTGCGCGCACTTGTACTATATCAGCGGACTGAAAGACAAAACTTCGTACTCACGTGTATATTTATGTATGTAATCAGGACCATTGTAAATAGATTGTATACAAAGACGCGTTAACAAGGAGGGAGAGAAGGTGTCAAATTAAGTTAAAAAAAATTAATTCTTTATTCTTTCTAAATTCTTCAAAGTGAATCTTATTCCAAGAGAGTGAAATCTCACTCCAAAGAATTTAGAAAGTTCTTGTAACACTAATTGCATTGTACTCGCTTCTGTCTGATTTCATTTCTTCTAAGATGTAGTTATTGTACATAAATTTAAAGAAATCGTATCACAAAATCTGAAACTATTAGTCGGTTTGGATTATTTTTCGATGTTATTAAAATCTTTCAATATATACAGATCCATAACAAACCATTTTAACAGCAGAATACTGATCATGTAACATTTTCCCTAGAGCGAAAACGTGAAAAATGAAAAATTGTTCTATTAACTTCAATGGCAAAGTTTTTATTTTTTACATTTCCACTCTACATATAAGTTACAATATATCCTAGAACAAAAATTGCGCTCTTTGTAGAGATTTTCAATAATAAATTATTTTGGAAAATAGCTTATTTAAAAAATTGATAAAATATTATGAATACTTTTTTTATATTCGATTGTGATTGGTCAATTCTTACAATTACAATTACTTAAACTATGCTTACGTAATTGTAAGTAGGTAATAATTGTGGAATGGTCTATATATATCAGCAGCGACTCTACTTGTAGATATCTATAGGTATATAAAATTGAATGTCTTTCACTGAAACGCGATCTCCACATTACGGAAGATGGAGAATAATTCAACCGCCAGTTGTAACCATCTCACGAATTCGTATTGAGAGTTCTGCCGCTTGCTTATTTGTTTCTATCTTATTTATTTAATTGTTATTAATCTTTAGAAATTAAAAGTATCTATTATAAGTCTATAATTTTTGAAAAATCTAAAATCTTTTTCTTAAGTAAGATTTGTTAATTAACTCAAGATTTATAATTCATTATTTTATTATGTTCCCTGCCTCAACATATAACACTGTTTCATCCACTGTAATAGCTTTCCTATAAAAAATTAAAGCAGATTTCAGATGCACCATTTTATTTCTTCATCACAAAAACATCACAGATGTTTTTCACAAAATAATGTCACTTTTTTGTAAAATTACTAACTTAATTTTGAGAAATGTGAACATCTCTGTACATCAATACTCGTCTTGTTTCAGGCATGACTTGCAATAGCATGACGCAGCTGGTGAGCGAAGGTACAACGCCTTTGTTTGGCACCCACGAGGCTCTATTGGCGGAGATTCAGCGTCTCCGCGAGCGCCTGAAATGCCTGGAGACTGAGAACGCAGCGATGAGCGTCAAACTGAACCAGCAACAGTGGGAGGTCGAACATCGGTTGGCCGAAATCGAGATGCAGATCTGCGGGGCAAGCTCGACCTCGAGCGTCGAGGACAACAATGAGAGAAATCGGGAGAGCATTATTTAACGAGAAACAATGCCGCGAGAGCGCGGCAAAACCAAGATCGAACGGATACGCCACTACCTTGTCGGAACCGCTGATACTAGGTACTTAACTTATTACTATATATTTTTAATTATAATGTATCAGGAGCATAAAAGTCAGTAAATATTTTATACGTTATTACTACAGAATTCGAATCTATAACACGTTATAACGTTATTATTGTAGACTGCAAATCTATTTACGCATAAAACGTGACCTATTATCATATTGATTTAACCACAAAGCTTTTGTTTTTATATTACAGTTTTATTTCTTTTATATTGCATTATTACAGTTATTACAGGAACAATATTGTCGTTTGCGTTATTTTATCTTTTCCTTTCTTCTTTATATATATATTCACAAGGAGATATAGAAATATCCCCTTTCAATTTTGATAAGCGTTTAATATTTGTAGTCTCGATCAAAATAAAAGACACGTATTTTTTTTATATATGTCCATACGCATTTTTAGGGGCTGAAACATCCAATTCTTTTCAGAGCGAATATTATCGATGCCGTGAGATTTTTTAAAATAAAAGTTGAATATGATTTCAAGAATACTTTTTATAATAGGAAAAAAATTTCATAATAAAAAAATTTTTGTTTATAAAAAATATTTTTTAATTTTCAACTATTGTTAGAAAGAGAGTTCTTTTAAGGCCATTCGACTAAAAATTTTGTTTTATTTTTTATAATTTTGATGATATTTCCATTGAAAAAAAAAAAACTGATTTTCTCCAAAGGAATATTTCATCCCCTAAATGTAGAAAAAAATACCTTATTTTGATCTAAATTACACACATTAAAATCTCATCAAAATTGAAAGAGAATGCTTTTTTGTGTTGTCAGTCTCGTAAAATCAAACTTTGCAATATAGTAATTATTGTTATTAATCAATCTTGTTTTTATACGATAGGTACGGCGATCAGTCGGAGTTGGACGACGCGAGGGTCCTCAGTGACACGAAGTCGATCGGTAGCTTAAGCCAGCATCTTTTCGAGAGCGATGAAGACGAGCGTTACTATGGTACCTGCAACGGTTACGTCTCGCAACCCGGCAGCAAATCGAATCTGCTGCTGTGTAGCGAGTGCGATCAGAAAACGCACACCTGCACCTATCGACCGCAAACACCTGACTCACATGCCGGCAAATACGTGGAAGAACGTATAGATGATCGGCACCAGGAACCAGGAACCTCTCGTGCCTACAGAAGCCCGGTGAAGCTGTCCTCTCCACGCTCGTATCATACGGATCAGGATCGCGTGACGCAGACGTCGCCGCGATCGTACCATGATCTGGAGCAAGCGGTGCCGATAACGTCACCTCGATCCTACCGGACACAGGAGCCACAGCGACGTGGATGGACCGCCAGGGATACGGACGATCGAGGTGACGTCGACAGAGGCGAGTACCTCGACCAGTTCTGGTCCGAGGATTGAACAAGTTCGTTCGCTTTGCTTTATTAATTTGAATGGCCTCGGTGTTCTCCGATAATCCGATGTCTTCCCATCATCTGGTATACACTGATATTTTCGGTCTTCGCACTTACATTCTAATCTAGAACCTTTATTCTTCCTTAGCAAAAAAAAATTCAGTATGTAAAATTCCTTTTTTAACTCTTAGTATATGCTAGTTTCTATCAATGTAGCTTAACTTTAATATTAGTTTAACTTCATCTTTTTTTAATTTTTAGAACTTCTAAAAAGATGAAGAGTTAGTTGAACCGAAATTAGAATTAAACTACATTTTAGTAGAAATGTGGGCAATAATTTTTCCTTTATTACACGCAACAAAATAATTCGTGTGTCAGAAATTTCTTTTTCAGTACTTTAACAAACATGCAAAAATTATTAAGTGATTTTTACATATACATTAACATCTTTGGAAAGTATTTATAAAAACGTGTATAGATATTTAAGAAAAATAATATATAAATGTTGTAACTAATTATCAGAAGCGCCTATTTTCTTGAAGAAAAAAAAAGCAGGACATAAATAATGAAAGTCCAAAAGTGTGTACTAAAGGTTAATTTAATCCTTTTTTATTATTATGTAAACTGCAAATCCTTATGTGAAATCCTTAAATTTTAATCCTGTTACGAGAATGGATGTTATTGCTTAACGTAGATAGCAAATGCTCGCAAAACAACTTTAGCGGATTAGAAAAGTATCTCTACTCTTCTCTCGTATTTTTATGTAAAAAAAAAAGAACACACAGTATCTTTCTATTCTATTTTTCGCACGCACACCGCCTATTCCTTCCGCTGATTTCGCTGCTACTTGCATCCGCATTTCTCGCTGACGCTTCGCGCAATCTCCGATGCGACTGCTGTCGGGGATTGTTTCTCAGAACGATCAGGCGATAATCCTAGATCGTGCGTGACAACTTATCGAGCTAATCCGTCGATCTGCTCACAGACCGCGAAAGCCCGATCTGCGAGCTCTGCCGAGGTAACGGCTACGTCGTCGTGCACTGCGAGCACTGCGACTTCTCCAGCGACGGCGACCTGATCTGCTTCCGCTGTCAGAGCGACGAGGGCTCATCCAACGGTCAAGTATGCCCGCGTTGCGAGCGGGAGGCTGGAGTCACGTCGAGCACTGGCAGATCCGGCTCCAGCGATGAGGGTAACGGCAAGTACCCCGTGGACGCTGTGGTGAAGATCCAAGTGAACGATCGGACGATCGACGTTGACTCCGACGAGACTCCCGAGAGTGAGAGCTCGGGCAATTATCATCCCCAGAGGGGTGCGATGGATCGACTCGACACCATCGTCGAGACGAAGGGCGACACTGCCAGCGAGAACGACGAGGAAAACGGCGGCGGCACGAAGCTCAACGGTACCACTAGCGCGAGATATCTCAATTATATGATCGTGCTGTTCCTGTAAATAGAAGACGACATTGAAATAGATGCGGCCGGATCCGCGGTCCGCGGCTTTGCTTGGCGCGAAATCGTACACAGGGTGGTCGTAAATTGTTGGATCGTTGAAGCGGCAATTTTCTCAATTAACTGATACCATCGTAATCTCACGGAAATTATTTCAATCGTAACTATTAACCGAACAAAAATGATTTTACCCGAAAAATTTTGACGATTTCTTATTCTAATTTTCTAATTTTCTAATTTTCTAATTTCACTTTAACTTTGAGACTAAACACAGAGACTTTGTGACGTTACGTCCACAATGTGTCGCGATCGATCCACAAAATTAGTTTGCTGAAGCGATGGCGAACTCCAAATCATTTACGAACCGATGACACTAATATCAGAGGGCCGCGGCTCGAGCCGCACTGTAAATAAACTGCCACTGGATATAATTGATCCGTACAATATAGAACCGTATAGATTAATTAATAGATAGCTCGTATTAGTTAAGATGCAGATCAAGCGAGGCGAAAAGAAGGGAAGAGAATGTGTGCGTGTGTGTATCACGTTCAATGCGCGCAGTATTACCGTGAGCTGAGATCCGTGATGCAACGGTCGACACGTTTCGACACGCGATTCTTGGAGCGGGTATGTGCAAAGATTATAATTACTCAGTTGCAGATTAGGGCTTATCTGGTCGCCAGCGACGGCGATGCGTCAATTTGGATCAATTAAATATATTTATACGCCTTACAGTAATGTCGAGTCTAAGTAGCTTTAAATCATAGACACGAGTGGGCAAAAGTAGAACAGAATTAGGGCACTGCTCGTTTATTGTTATTAGTAATCGATCGAGAATAATTTTGACATTGCTCGTTTTTCTCATCAATGAGCTTTATATATGTATATATATTTTTTTTCGATATTTTAAGATTTGATGATTTACAGAAATGATTATTATTTTAAAGTAATTTAAAAAGGGGCGAATAGGCGATATTGATCACAAGTAATTACGATTCTTGCACAACTCTCTACTAACTCATGTTCGGGACCAACTAAAGCCATCACCTACATCACTGCTTCCGACTTTCGCTTCCACCTGTGATCATCGTTTGTTCGTTCGGTCAAAAAAGGAGTTTAGAAAAAACTCTTAATCTTTCATTCCCGACGAAAATCGGCGACATCGTTATCTTCATAATACCGAGACACTCGAACCGAACACTTCATTCTCCCACAGCGAAGAAGGCAAGATAGAGGGACGCGATACACGAGCGCGCGAATTCACCGAATCTTATGAAAAAAGAGGAAAATAAGAGAGAAGAGACCATTTCGTTTTCCTTCCAGGTTTATAACACGTGGCAGCGATTTTTTTTAACATTTATAAATTATGGAGTAGAGTCCTTAGACGTGTATGTTTTTTAACGTTCATCTTCCAATTCCATACTCCGACGTATCTGAAATTTCCGGCATGTCGAAAAATGAATCAAATTTATTAGAGTCATATAGATGAAAATGAAGAAGAGAAATGAAAGAAGAGAAAAAAATCGATTTTCCTTCTTTCTTTTACTTTTTTGTCGATTCGAAGAATAATGAAGAAGGTAATTCGAACGATCGCAAAATTAAGCTGAGAATGGACGCATTATAAAAAACGACTGATTGAGACTGGTATAATTCCGAGTAATGTACTTATTGTCGATTTCACGAGTAAGCAGATCCTGCTTGTTCGTCCTTTTAGTTATCGAAATTTGAAATAATGCAAATTAAGACGAAAAAAATTAAAAATCTTATGAAAAAGACATTAGAAATGCATAATTTAATTAGAAAGATTCAAACATTTTTTACAATATCGATAACTCGTTAATTATATCGAAATCATATCAGTGTCAATCTTTGAACTCGGGAGCGATCAATCCGAGGAGGTAGAAGAGCAACATAAATCTCGCGGACTGGGTTCATGTCATCTGTATGATATTCACCGAATAATGATTACCACGTAAGACATTATCCTTAGGAAGTATCAGTACCCGATAAGCTAATCCCGCCGTGCTGCGAAGTCGCGTAACTCGAAAAAAAGTGTAGAAAGAAACGAAGATAGCAGGGAAGAAAAAAAGGAAACATCACGACCGATAGATCAGTTTGGAAAACACATAGCGATTAAGTGCTCTTACTACGGAAAAAAAAAAAAAAAAAAACGAAAGCTTTGAGAAGATTACAGGCGTGCGTCCCACGCGATCTCGTCCGCTCGAGTTACGGCGCTCTCCGCGGCCGATGGGGAACATCACTCTACTGCCACATTGATTTAGAACACCTCTGTAAATTTATTAGGGGAATTTGTAACACGTTAGGGCGACACTTCGATAAACCGTTGAGATTATATTTATTCCTGTACGCGCGATTCCGAGGTAGACGAGATAATCGAATTTCCCCGCCTCCGTCTCCGAGAACAATTGGACTGAGAAGAGTCTGGAGATAAATGATTCACGCAAGACGCTCGGTATCGAGATAAAGTGCATTCGATGATCGAAAGTACATCAGAAAGAAGTATCCAACCTTCGCGGTTTAAATTATTTTTAGCAAATTTCCTTGGAAACACATTGCAACTTTGTTATGCATCATTACATTGCAACATTGTTATAAAAAGTGAAGTTTTAATGATAAACGTTGTTTTAAGAAAAAACATTGCATGTTTTTTCATATTCTTTAAGATTCTAAAAATATATAGTTTAATGTAATGTACAATATAGTTGTAATGTACAATGATTAAATTGTTATGATTATTATAATAAGCATATATTATAATCATATATCGATTCAAAATTAAACCATTATGTAAGGTATCACAATGTCGAATCCAACTTGATATAGAACTGCAAAGAATTAAACATTAAACCCGTAAACACGAAAGCTCTTGGAAACTGTATTATACTTACGAGCGTTTTATTATTAAAATTGCAGATGGAAGTTCTCGAATATGGATCACGTTTAATTTCGAGAGATTTATTGGAGTTTTACTGTCGAGAGCTATTCAAAAAATAAAATTTACAAATACATCCAAAATTCGACGTTCACACGTGTTATAATGATTTGTATTCATTTCAGAGAAATACTCTATCGAGGATTGCTCGATAATATTTATTCTTAATGGATATATATATATATATATATATCACTAGAAAATATTGTATAGAAAATATGTTATTCTCTTATTTATTTCCACTTTTTATCGAAAATTACTTTTAAAAAAATGAATTTGACAAAATTTTAAAAGATTTAAAAAAATTTTCAAATAAAAGCTAAAATATTTTAATTGCGCACATCATCTCTCGATACTGCGCGTATTGTCTGGAATTGCAGATTTGCAGTAACGAAGGATCGATTAATGAATGCAGGCAATAAAAGATATACAGGGAGAGAGAGAGAGAGGGGATGGGGAGAGGGAAGGGGGGAGGGAGGGAGGGAGGGAGGGGGAGAGAGAGAGAGAGAGAGAGAGGGAGAGGGAGACTCGTTATAGAAGGATGAGAATGCGTTTAATCAGCCTTACTTAGACAATTATTATCTACATTATTATACTAAATTTATATGCGTGTAACGTGAGTGATTTGCGTACGTGCGTGTACATCTGCGTACCTTAATTACAAATTATATCCTTGGGAATGTGCTGTGGACAACGATAGTCTTACGAGCAACGTGTGATCGTAACGTAGATATGATATGTGCGTGTTGTTGTACATATAAGCAATTATCATTTGCCACTTGGAAAAATATCTTGCGTTCGGAGCTTCAGGATCCTGTCTTCGATGGATATCCAATCATCTTAGCGTTAATGATTACCTGTAAATAACGTTGTTAGTGCTGTATATTTTACGCTGTTTAACTGGCTGTGATATTTATATGTTCAGAGTTTAATTGTGATTAGCGATATTCTATGTTGATCCTGTTGAGCGTACAAATTGTGTATACCCATAATTTTATCAATTCAAACGATTGTAAGTATCGCGAAATTGGAATACACAGTTATTCGACGAAAGGATACGTCATTTGCAGATTATCGCCAATTTTTTTCTGAAAATTTTGAGAGCAGTAATAAGACAATATGCGACAAATATTGATAATTTATAACTTAATTAAATAATTATAGCTCGTTTATATGTTATGATATAATTACTCATTATTTTATCATCGATATTATTATTAGTATCGGAGATACAAATATTTGTAGCACAATATACTTGTTAAATTTATTAATGCAATTGAACAATTTACGATTTAAGTGCTAGTCCGAAGAGCGCGCTTCAATTAATCGATTTTCAACTGACGATAATCACGCGTTGCTCCGAGTCATTTAGACCGAATAAAACCCAGCTGTAAAGAAAATGTAAAATAACTCTTCCAGGAAGTAGTGCGATATATTTATTACAATTCGGAATATAATATGAATTATGCGATCGATATCAATTATCAATGATCAATCGAATCATCTTCTCTATCATAATAACACTTTCGTATGACTGTTTGCGCGATATTGAGTTTATTGAAATATTTATCGGTGTTACAAGCAACGTAGATGTGCAGAGAGATAACGCTATTGGAGATTAGCGGTAATGATTGAGATTCATTACAAAAAGAAAGAAACTTATTAATGACCACTCGACGCATTCATTGTGCGATTGATCCGTCTCTTTTTCTCTCATAATTCGAGTGCATGTTTCATTGCCTAATTATATTTAACGATTAAACGTCACGTTTCCAACGTCCTTAATTTTAATGACGATTTTGAAGTCCAGCCTTCCCTTAGGAAAAAAAAGTCATATCGATCAGAAGTTTCACGTGACGTTTTCGACAATTATGCATACAATTGATCATACAGGTGATTGATGTGCATGCGTTGTTCATCAACTTTTTATAAAGCCAAATTTACAAGTTTTGCATATACTTAAATAAACATGTTACGTAGTCGAACGTTCAACAGCCAGATTTTCAGATAATCGCTACGTGAAAAGTATCAATGGAATTTCTGGTCATTTTGTGGATCTCATCGGCCAATCTCTAACATGTATTAACATAGTGCCAAGTTTTACAATGGTCTTCCTTTAATATAAAATCGCGATTTCGTAGAAAATGCATCCGAGTATAAATATCGAAATAAATTATACGAGCGCATTGTATGTGCCAAGAATAGTGATTGGAACCGTCACAGTCATAGATGTAACGTTTCTTTTTAAGTCACGTAAATAGCATTTCTTAAAAAATGAACACGACGACGAGAGCGCTAATTGTATATCGTACTCTTCCATTAGAACAAAGCCGATTATACCGGCATTAACTCCACAAAGTGATCCAGAAACGGTAATAATCGGTTTGCCTTTAATATATACTGCTATCGTATATGCAACGGAATCCTTAACGCTTAATGCGATTATGCTATTCCATATCGGATAGCAAGAGTATATGCAGAGATATATTATTGACATCCACGCACTTTTACATAAAAAACTTTTACATAAAAACTTCTCGTATCCTGAAAATTTTCTTTTTTTCTTTTTTTTTTTTTTT
>Ga0157364_1005843_pt1 | contig 12584 bp, 7 predicted proteins | sample AttsexASBM2_FD_111476 | JGI IMG/M metagenome (GOLD analysis project Ga0157364, IMG submission 111476) | Fungus gardens microbial communities from leaf cutter ant in Ribeirão Preto, State of São Paulo, Brazil - Atta sexdens ASBM2 | ecosystem: Host-associated > Fungi > Mycelium > Unclassified ... | reverse complement strand
CCTACTCTATCTACCACTATATATATGTTTCTGTCCTGGTCCATGCTACAACATTATATTAAGTCCATGCTTCGTCCTCATGTCCTATTACTCATCCACATGTGTTTTCCATAAGGCCACCATACTTCCTACATGTGCCCTGACGTCATACCTTTAATCTCCGCTGTACATGTGCACACCCTGTGTACACCATGAGGAACTCATGTCCCTTGACGTCATTTCCTAACCCTAACTCCATCTAGACTCTTCCCGATCCTTCTAGACCCTAAGTCCTTCTAGACCGCTCTAGACTATCTCACATGACTTCCAGGTCACGTGCCTATCTCCTAACCCTATGTCCGTTGTAGACTAATAATTACACTACTGTCCTATTCCTGTCCACTAACCCTAACCCTAAAGTCTGTCCACATCCTTGCGCTATAACACTAAGAAAGTTAAGAATATTCAATCTTTCTTAGGTTTTACTAACTTTTGTTACTAGTTTATTTTCAATTACTTAAATATTGTTATTCCATTAATATACCTTACTCAGAAGATTATTTCTTAAAAGTTCAATTTCTTTTATCAAGATATTTTTAACTTTCTCAAAAAAATATTTACTTTAACTTCTATTCTTATATATTAAATCTTTAATGTTCAACTTATCATAAAAACTGATATTTTAGACTATATTCTCACTGTAATTCTTTTTATTATAAGTGAAAAAAACAAAGTTTATCTAGTATACTTTTACTATAGTAAAGTTGAACTATAATATACATGATAAGAAATTACTTACTATTTTTAAAGCTTTTAAAATTTGACAATACTATCTAAAACATCTAGTCTATTCTATCAATATTGTTATAGATCACAAAAATCTTGAATACTTTTCTATTACCAAGATGTTGATCCAAAGGCAAGTACAGTAGTCTAAGTATTTTTCTCAGTTCAACCTTATCATCAGATTTTGTTTTAGCTGTCTTGACATCAAACTAGATATTCTTACTAGACAGTGGGACATTTATCCTAAAAAGAGAAATATTAGTTATACTACAGTCAATTCTTACAACTTCAAACTAATCTTTATTTAAAAACAACATGTATGTTATGAACTTAGATCCTTTGAGTTGGATAAAAGCACAACTCTTGTATTAGAGTAATACAAGAGAACTCGATAAAGAGCTCTTTACAAAATAGTCTATCTTATATACTCCTACAGATGGTCTGTGCTAACTACTGTGCACTCTACCCTAAATGACCATGTGTAAAGCATGAGGCCAACATGTGGTGTCCATGTTGTATGACATTATTTTGTTCCAGAACCTTCTACTTCTTTCTTTCAAGTCCCGTGATCAATGTTGTGACTACATTATCTGATGTGACTGATGTGACCAATTACTTCTAACCCTAACCCCAGAGTTCTAAAAATAAAAAAGGTGAAAAATAAATAAAAAAAAAATAAAAATAAGAAAGAAAATAAAAAGAAACAAAGTCCACTTTTTACAATCTTGACATTGTAGCCTCTATATAAGTTACTATTATTTTCTTTCTTTCTCTTTACATAGCTATAGTTGTTGATCTGAATATTCTATACTGAAATATTCTTTTAGCTTTTTCTAATTTCAACAGTTTTTTTTACCTTGATAACAAAATCTGTTACAAATTTCATTTAGCTTGTACTAAGTTATACTGGAAAGCTTCAAATAAGGGCTATCTGTATATATGTGTGATATACAAAAGCAACAACAAATAACTGAGATATCAGGTTATCAGTAACTGTACAAGCTTTATTTGCTAATATCTCATAAACAGCTAGACAAATTTACATGATTAAACTTGCATTAGAAAGTACTCACTAGACTGTTTCCAATAATATATAGTATACCTCATAGTAATAAGTATTTATAAAGATACAAACATATCAATATAGTGATATAATTAGTTATTTTCTAAAATTAACCTAACAGCTGCTATGGCAGATGACAGCTCCCATTAGGTATGAGTTTTGATCATGTGATAGAAATAGCTTGTACACAAACCATCACTATTAAACCTCAGACTTAACAATATTAATTATCATCAATTTTTATTCTTTATCATCTGTACTGATCTTAATTATCATTGTCATCATTATTAAACTTTTAAATCACTTCTAAATCTCTAAGAGTATTTTTATGCTATTCCATGTATTTTTTTTCAAATCCTATCTTATATTAAATGTGACTCTAATTCTTGCTAATTGGGCTGTATTTTTCTTCTAGCTCTTTATCAAGTTTCAAAGTAACTTCTTAATACTCTGATATTTTTTAACAAGCTTCTAAAATGTCTTTTTAATGGCACTTAATATCCCACTATAGATAAAGACTATTATTTGGAAAGTAGTTGATAATGATATATCTGGCATATGCAAGAGAATGACTATAAATAAAAAGATTATTAGTATATAGAAGAAACAAAAAAACATGTTTCTACTTATTTATTGTTATATACTAGACAATTTTATCTAGTATACATATATTTCTTACAAGAGTTATTACCTTTCATTTTCATTGTAGCATTTCTATAGTATTTCTTTAGTTGCTTTTTTTTTGTTTTCATAAAAAAGTATATTTCAGTCTCATTTTTTTAAGAAAATGTTTAATTTTCTTGTATTTTGTTCTAACAATCTAGAATATTCTGATACTTTTTTTTAAGTATAGCTTTCTCAGACAAAATTTCATTAAAAAGTTTCTTCAAATACTTCAGTTTCTTTTTCTTTATGTATTTTTGCTTTTCAGTCTTCTTTTATACTTTAGCTTTAGTAGTTTTCCTTATCTTTTACATAACTTGTTCAAAATAGTAAGCTTCTACCATTTCTTTTATACAAACTTAGAGCTTTTGATTCTTCTTATATTATTGTAGTATTTCAGTATTAGCTTATAAAATATTTGAAAAAGAAAGAGAAAATATAGTAGTATAAAAAAAATGAAAAATTTTCTTTGTGTTTATATATTATTGACTTAAGTACTATCATGAATTTTTTAGATAAACTCAATAAAACTTTGAAAGCTTAGTCTTAAGAGAAAAATACTATCATATGTCAAGTCTAAAGATATGTTTTTATAACAGTGATATTATTATAATAAAATTCAATACAAGTTTGTTTTCTATAATAACTATTTTTCTTGTAATATATTAGTAAGTTTCTTTAGAACTTAGTATTAGATATAGTTTATACCAGAAAACAAAAGTCTATGGGGTTGGCTCAATGATGTGAATTTGTAAAATAATCTTGACTTTAGCTTATATATTGTGCCATCTATCTGCTATGTAGTTATAACTTTAAAGAATTAAATGAAGTTCAAGATAAAGATAAGTACTTATTTGATATGTTACTATTGAATACTGGAAATTAAGTTCAATAAGAATTATCTTTGTTAATTAGAATTTAGAAAAAAGTAAAGAAAAAAATATTATCATTTGCTTTCTGTTAGAATAATGGTTTTGTTTTTTATATTACTCTGAATTTTATTTCTTAGTTTTATTATGTTTATACTATATAAGTAAAAATTAATATAAAATCAAAAACATTAAATAAAAGAAAAGAAAAATTGTTAGTGTCCAGAGCGTTCCATAACAAATATGATGTCTTGTTTCTATAAAATATTTTTTATACAAACAACTAAAATCTTCTCTAGAGAAGAATCTTAGCCCTATATTCACCAATCAGTGTATAATTGATGATTACTCTAGTTGCTCTTACACATAATGAATTTAAATGTCCTAGATACTTGAGTTAGAACTCCCTTTTGGCATATGTAAATTCAAGAAGATTATTATCTTCATCATATAATTCCAAGAAATGTTATTTTTTCAGATCAGATATTTGGAAGGTCATTTTCCAGTTAGAAAAAATGTTGTCACATTTGTTCTTTTTGCTAAATTTCCAAGATGACTTGTAAGGAAAAAAGATAGGGGTCTAAAGTGTTTGATTTCCATATTCACTGCTTTGTAAAGAGATCATTCACATTAACTTGAACATTCCCAAAATTTGATTGAATTGTTGATACTATTTAAAAGAAACCTTCTCAACTCATATGAAATAGCAGCTATATATTTTTAATATAAGTGAAGTGACAAGTCAAAGATTTTTCTTGCAACATGAAGAAAGTCAGTAATGACAACAATTTTTGAAATACCAGAGATATTAGTGGCTTGGTTAATGCCACATCTAATAGTGATAAGTTCAGCTTCAGTAGATAAGATATTGACTGCATGATAAATTGTTTTGATAATATTTTTGTTGCAAATATGAATATAAGCAATGGACATAGTGACATTATGCTTAATACTAGTATCTGTTACCATGAGTATGTATAATGAATCTAATAAAGAAGTAATGATCAAGTCACTTAATAAAAGTAAATGAGATTTGAAAAAGTCTTTACTACTCTTAATAAAAGGGTGAAAAGAAACATGATTAGTGAACATGTCAACAACTTTAGACCCAGGAGAAAACTTAATATTCAGAAGGTCAAATGCTGGTAGGATTTCATTGAACTTATTGTTCATATTGATGATGGTTTTTTTGATTTTTGCCCTTTAGAAAGAAGTAAGGGAATCCAAAGACAAGCAATAAGAATCAATGTTGAGGTTAGGCCTTGCTTCAAGTAGCGACTTCAGAATGTAATTATCAGAAAGCAAATGATCTTTTAGCTAAGCTTTACTACTAAGTTTGCAAAGATATAGATGAATGGGCATGAAGCCCACAATTGCTTTGATACTATATCATAGGAAGGTTTGAAAAGCCCTTAAGTTGCAGCTCTCTTTTGTATTTTGTTAAAAGTCTTGAGTAAATATAACAACAACACTTTGTTATAATGCCAAAGCTAAAATCTATAGAGGGCAATGAGGAGGACACAACTTCTATAAATAAGTTGTTTCTGATGGAGTACTAACCTATGCATAGAGTTACCAAGGATCTTCAAGCATTTGATAGTTAAAATTGCTTTGTTTGCATAAAAGTCAATATGGTGATGGAATAAAAGCTTTCTATCAAAATGGAACCCTAAGTATCTTCATGTGTTTTTGGGTCAAAAAATAAGATCTTCCAAGACAGAGAGGTCAAGTAGAGATAGATCAAAATTGCCAGTTGCCTTAGAAAAATGAAAAATTTTGTTTTTCCATACTCCAGTAAAAATCCTAACTTTTTCAGTAGAAGAGAAGTAATACTATAGCTACAAAAGAAAAAGTCATTCAAAATTGAAAGAGATTTGCTATAGACTATAAGAAGTCCATCGTCAACAAAAGATAAGATGGACACAGAAATTTTTAAGATTTTTAACTATTTTTCAAGAATGTAAAGAATGAGAGATAAATATAAAGCAGATAGAATAGAAGAGAGAGCCAATCTTTGACCCACTTCCACACTGACATTGAAAAAAGAAAAAGAGAAATTGTTCCAGAAATACCTAGTCTTTCTACCAATTAAATAGTTGAAAAAGAATCTTTCAACTTTAGAATCAAAACTTGTCTTTCTAAAGGATTAAAGAAAGTAGGCAATAATTAAGGAATGGGAAAAACTGAGCTATATCAAATACTAAAGAGCTTATTATTTTTTGTTTGACTCATTCTGAGCAGATGAAATATATAAGAGCAACTCTCATATTTGCTGTCAACTTTTGTTTTAGACCACTTAATTAACTTAGATGGATAAAATTATTCAAAATCAATTGGAATTGAAGTCTATTGCCTATGACTTTCTCAATAAGTTTACCTAAAGTGTTAAGGAGGACAATAGGTTAGAAAGATTTAAGAAAGTCATATGACTTCTTGTTAGATTTTGGGATGATAATAAACATGGATATCTTGAAATGATACAACCAATGACCAAGCTCAAAACATGCATTAGCAATATCAATAATCTTTTTCAGACATGATTTGTTTTTTAACGATATACTTGAGATGTCTCTAGGATATTTTATCTAGATCTAAAGTCGATGAGTTGTTGCATTTAGCAATATTACTAATGAATTTCTCTCTTGCAAATGGAACCCATTCAGTAGAACATTTGTTTGAGATTTTGTTTAAAACATCAAAGTCAATATACTAGTCTTGAACTATGTTCAAAGACAAATGAAGTATACTCTAAAGATTTTTAATTTTTATATATGGTCTGCCATTATATCTGATGGCTTCAATGGTGGGAAGTTTATGCTTGTTAACCCATTTCATGAGTTCCCAAGATTCTTTGTTTTTGTTAGCGATTTCTTGGATTTTTAAGTCAAAAAAAGAACATTTGGCATTTTTAACTGTTCTTTTGAACTACTTCCAGTCTTCAATATGCTTGGTTGACCTGTATATATCAAGGTTATGCTTATAATTGTTGTTCCACCAGCTCTTGAAATACTTGGTAATATTGACAATCTTTGAATGCTTCTTGTATGTTCTCTTCATAGAGTAAGTGAGATTGAGAATACTGATCTCAAGTGAATCACTATTCAAAAAATCACTAGTATTGACTAAATTGATAACTCTAATGAGTTTCTCAATGAATAATTTCTCTTCGTTGCTATTTTTGACAATTATATGTTTCTTAGTTTGAAAATGTTCTTTAACAATTGGGATGGTAATGGTAAGAGAGGCATAGTCTGATGTAAGATGTCACTCCAGTTGGATCAAGTAATTGCTGAGTTTCTCCAATCCAAATCAAAGGAATATTAGATCAATAACAGAGTTTGAATCTTGACCGTTGTTAGAATACTTAGTAAGAACTTAATTAGTGGGTTCAGAAAGACCTAAGTTAAAAGAGTCTGCAATATTAAATAGTAAATCACTATGAGACAAATGAAAAGGGTAATCAGGGTTCTATAAACTGTCTCAAATGTTAAAATCACTAGTCATAACTAAGACATTATGAAGATTAACCTCAGTATTCTTCAGATACTTTAAGGCTATTTGTGTTATAACTCAGAACCCTTAGAGTTGGATTAAGAGGCAACCTTGTATTGTGGTAGCACAAGAGAACTCAATGGAGAACTATGTACAAGATAGTCTACCTTTATATACTAGATCCTCATGATCTAGGCTAGCTATTTCTAACCTACCCTAAATGACCATGAGGTAACCACAAGGTCTGCATGTGGTATGACATCATCCTTCTAGAACTTTCTCTGTGTTATGTGACCTATATCGCCACTAACCCTAACCCAAGATGTTAAAAATAGAAAAAGAAAAAGAAATCAAAAAAGAAAGTAGAAAGTAAGATGAGAATCCAAAAAGAACTAAGTTTATTTCTTGCAATTCTAACAATTTGGAATGAATCTGAATAAATGTTCATCATATAGTATACAGAGTTACCATTGGAAAAGAAGACAAATGAAATATCCCTATGGTTATAAATGTTTTTGTAAAAAGAAAATCAGAGAAAAAAGAGATAAATGTTGATGTAAGTAATGACTCTTGGTGAATTACCATTATGAGTAGGTTTTTTAGAAAATATAGACCAATTAGGATGATTAAGAACTTTTACAAGTTTCTCTCCCTCTTGGTTATTTGAACTTGGAATAGATCAAATGTATATTTAAAACAGTTCTTGAATGAAGATAATATCGAAGGCTGATTGAGTTTTAAGGATAATATTGATAAGAAAGTTGTTTTTGTAAATGTTTTGAGAGAATATGCAAATTTCTTTTAAAATCATACTTTACCACTGCTCATAGCTGAGCAAATCAAAGTTCTTCTATTTTCACAAAGTTTGTTTTGATTTTTATTATACTAGTCACAATTGAAATAGTATTTCCAAAATAGATATTGATTTAAGTCAGCTTAATGATCTCCTTGACAATTTACATACTTGAATGAGTATGGACAAGGTTCACTTTACAACACTACACAAACTGACAATAATGTTCTGATTTATGCAGTCTATTGCATTTGACATATTTCACTTCTTGGATTCTATATGATAAAGTCACATGCTCCTATTTCCAGCAGTTAGTAGCAATGTTGTTTTTTATATTGAAACATCTATTAATAAGGCTCTTTGTCTTGCTTCTATTTTGGACATCCCAAATGTCTAGCTAGATAATAACTATATCCAATTTTGGGAATACCTTGATAACATGCAGTTTTGATGCCAGAACAACATCATCAAAAATTTGATTTTGTTTGATAATATCTTCGACAAGTATTGGTGTTATAGAAGACAACAAGACTTCTTAAAAATAGGAGATGTCTATAATTTTAAGATAGGACTTTAATTGAGGTAAATATAGTACTATGATTTTCTAAATATTATTGATTTTACTTGTTTTCAGAAATGGAAAAATATCCTTGATTTTGAGAACTTTCTTAGTGTGGCTAATTTGTTTTTAAGGCCTGAGCATATGATTTGGATAGACTCTTATTGACTGAAGATGCCTTTAAATTCTTGAAGTATTTGGAGATTTCCTTTACTTCTTTGGACAATTTGGTAGGAATCGGAAATGAAAGTCTCTCGATACTTGCTAAAACTGTCTTGAATTTATCCTCTTTATTATCATTGTTCATAGGCTTAGCTTTTGGAGTGTATTTAAAAGAAATCTTCTATCTAAAAGAATTCTTGTTATTGTTAGTATAGAAAGAATTTCATCCTAATGAATAAATTAATGTAATAAAATTTCATGCTGCTTTGCCAATATTCCTAAGGTCTCCAATATTGTTAGTCTTATTTGTATCAATACTCTTGTTACCAATGTACTTGGTTATTTGATTTAAGAATTTCTTGATATTTTTAAAATTGAAAGAAAGATACTCTATAGAGCTGTGAAGTGAAATAAGATAAAAATTCTCATCTCATAGTTTAGGTTCTGTTAAGTAGTCTAGGTCATAGGGTAATTGAATATTGATGACATTGTTATTAACATGTTAAACTGGTATGGATGTAAGAACAGAAGTATTTTTTGCAATATATTGTTTCCTTACTCTATTTTTGTAGTCAGTTGCTCTACTAATCTGGATTTTCCCTTTCCTTTGATCATTATACAATAGTTAAAAACTGTCAACAGGTTTTCTGAATTTCTCATTAGAAAGGTTGTTTAGTTATTCTATTTTTACACAGTACAATTCTGATGCTTTACTAGAAAACATTAAAACTGTCCTCGAGTTAGATTTGCTATGAGACATAGTTTATTTTCTAATATTGTTATAGTTGTCAATGTTACAATCATCAATGTTTATTGTGACAAAGACTGATAAAGAAGTTATTTATATAAGTTTAAAAGTAATTACTGAAGTAAAAAAAGTTATATTTGAACATTAAAAATTAAGTTTAATAAAAATAATTTTTATTAACAAAGATAAATTTTAATATATAAAAAAATTGTAATTAAATTATTTAGAATTAAATATAAAAATTTTAAATATTAGTATAAAAACTACAAAGTTTAATAAAAGAAACTTAATTGAGAACAAATAAATAAAAAAATACTACAAATTTATTTACTTATACTTTTATTACTTAATAGCTAACATCTTAAGTAAGAAAAAAGTGTTGTAAAATATTTCACTTACTAAATACTTGTACTATAAATTGATAAAAGATTTTACTTCAACTTTAATGTACTATTATTATTCTCTCTATTACAAAACTTATAATTAATAAGTAGTTATTAATTGTTTATACTATACTGTATTACTATATATTTTGTTCTTCTAATATTTTATCTAATTTTATAACAAGATATTAGTTTAACTATGAAAAATGTCATAAAATGTAGTAAAGTAAAGTAACAAAAGAAATATTAAAAATATTTTGTAAAATATAATTTTGACCTTTTTTATCTTTTTTAGCTATTCATAAACATTAATTAGCTAATTTTAAGAAATAAGATAATAGAACATATCTAGTATTTTCAAAAAGTTGCCTTGTTTGTAAACTAAGTCTATCTAATACTTATTCTTAAAAAAACTACATCTGTTTTTTATATCAAATGTAAGATAAAAAACTCTTAGTGTTGACTTTATAGTAGAATACTAATAAAAGATATAATAGTAGTAGTGATAAACTCTTAATAGCCAACCTCTTCTTTCTTTTTAACCACCATCTTGCATGATAGCACCTATTAGAGACATTAGGAATAAATTTCTTTTTACTTCAGCTACTTGTACTTCAACATCCAACATGACTCTTTCTGGTGATATAAATATGGCCATTGATATTGTCAATAATCTATTCAAGAAAAGTTACAACAATTATGACAAGATGAGAGATCATTTGATAACTTCTAATACACAAAGTCCCAGAACACTATATATGTTCTCAAGTGAATGTGATGAGGAATATTTTGCCAGAGTTCAGTGCAAAAGCGATAATATGGTAGAAGATAACCAAATCATTCTATTTGACAACCCACAGCTAGAATATGCTACTTCAAATAGCCAAGATAATCAAGTTAGTAAGGCGACTAACTATACTACTAATACGAGGCAACAATGTGTGAAATGTGATGCATCTGCCCTCAATAACAACATGGCTGACAACAACAATGTGTTCAATATACAATTGCAACATGACATTAATTAGGCTCTTGACCCAGAGTCTTGGGACAGCAACTTTCAGGCTATTTTGCTTTATAGATCTATGGAACACTTAGCCTCCAACATTAAAAATATTAAAGAATCTCTTAGAAGAATGTAAAAATACATTCTCAGTAAGGTAATTGAAAGCAATAAGGCTAACAATATCAAAGACTTCAAAGGTGTCAGTAAAGCGGCATGGAGATTCATCTCTTTCCTTTATAAAACTCATTGAAACAACCTCTTCATTGACAATCTGAATACTTTGTTAAGGAACAAAGTCAAATCAAAATTTAGTCCACAGGCTATTAAAGAATCAAATATCAATAAAAAAAAATGGTAAAATTCTCTTATATATCTACTCTTTCACTTCCCATCTTAGCTAAATCACCTAAGGAGGTAAATGAAATTTCTAAATATTTTAAGAAAAATCCCTCTTCTACAAAAAAAAATCTTATGTTCAAGTGTCATCTAACAGTTCTAACACAGCTAGAGAAACATTAAAGAAGCTTTTCCTAGTTTTTAAAATAAAAAAATCGAACTCGTTCAGAAAATCATTAGCAGTGAAGGCAAACTGAAGCCTTGCATCAACATGACTACAAAGGGGCCTTCACACAAACAGGTCATAGTCCCTATGAGTATTGACAATACTAACAAATTTATCAAAGAATCTAGCATTTACATCGCTAACATCAATAGAACTCTTAAGAATATCAAGTCAGATGTAATGACTGACTTTATTCGTGTTGAGAACAAGGGTGTGGTCATTTCCACCAACAAGGTAGCAAGCTCTCTGGATCTTCAATCTATCAAAAAATACATCAAAAACATACACTATATTGAAGCAGATCAAATAAAACCTCTGAGACTCCCCCAGTCAAAATCATACCTCAAGAACATTGGTATTTCATATTTTTCTAAACAAACCAATGCTCATATTACCTCTGACAATATAGAAAAAATCTTGAAAAACAATCATATCTTCAATGATATTGTTTTAGCCTCTAAACTAAAAGTTATCAAAGTGTCTTTCAAATCCAATATGGCCATTGTCTAGATCAACATTTGGGATGCTCAAAGTGGTATGAAAGCAAAGAGCCTCATCAACAGGAGGTTCAATGTTGAAAGCTTTATCGTTATAATCTGTGATGCTAATATAAACCTAGAAGTACCACAGTGTAAAAACTGTTGGAAATGGAGTCATATGTCAGATGTATGCAGAATCCAAGGAGTAAAGTGTGTCAAATGTAATGGCCCTCACCAAACCATCCATCATCGCCAATTTCCATAGTGTTGTAAAGCTAACAAAAAAACTAACCCTCCTAGGCTTGAAATTAAGCAAGGTGAACCTTGTCCTTATTCTTTCAAATGTTCAAACTGCAAGGGTGGACATTAAGTGGACTCCACTAACTGTTCTTTCTGAAAACATAGGTTTAACAAAGAATAGCATATTAAAGAATATACTAGAATTCGAGAAAATCAAAAATAATCAATTCATTCATTTGTAAACAGTAACATGATATGATTATTAAAGATCTAAGAATTTTCTCACAGAATGTTCAAAAAAATAATCTTATCATGAATATTATTCTTGAACTCAAAGTGAAATTCAATATTATTTTTATTTAAGAACCGTTTTGGTCAACTATTTGTTCCATACCTAACTCTAGAAATTGTGAAGGAGAATCATTAGTAAGAGTTGTTAATCATCTTAATTGGCTAACTTTCTCTAGATCTTTGGAAACTAAAAGTAACTATCCTAAGGTGGTTATTTACGTTAATATTAGACTTATTTCCCTTTGTTTTGCTCTTCGCAAAGATGTTATTAACTATAGAGACATTCTTCTAATTTTGTTCTTTAACAATAATGATGTTTTATAACTGATAAATGTTTATTCTGATTCTTCGTATTCAGCTTTGAAGTATCTCAAGAATACTAAAGTTTATCACAAATAAGATACTCACTGGTTGTGATACTGGGGCTGAATAGTGTTTCAGGGGTTCAGTATAAGGATATAATGATTGACAGATGATGAAAAGTATCAACAGAAATAATTGATGTTGTT
>Ga0157364_1005842_pt1 | contig 12585 bp, 15 predicted proteins | sample AttsexASBM2_FD_111476 | JGI IMG/M metagenome (GOLD analysis project Ga0157364, IMG submission 111476) | Fungus gardens microbial communities from leaf cutter ant in Ribeirão Preto, State of São Paulo, Brazil - Atta sexdens ASBM2 | ecosystem: Host-associated > Fungi > Mycelium > Unclassified ... | reverse complement strand
ATATATATATATATATGTGTGTGTGTGTGTGTGTGTGTGTGTGTGTGTGTGTGTGTGTGTGTGTGTGTGTGTGTGTGTTATATGATTGGTGGATGATTAAATCCATTTGAAAAGAATAATATGTACCTAATAAAGCATTATAAAATTTCTTCCTTCTTTCCAGCAATATGGTAGGGCTCATACTACTTTCAGACGCAGCTTTGAATATGTTATCTGCATCAGGCGTATTTCTCCCATTAATTTTTTCAACCGTAGGTGTTAGAACTAATTCATATTTTTCTTGCTTGGACACTGAACCAAAATTTCGATGTTTCTCTTGATGATACACATAAGCATCAGGATAAATAGTTTTTATTTGAGCTAGGTGCTCTTGCGTAAAATTACGACGTAGCAATTCTTGAACTGCAGGTCTCAGTTTATTAAATGTTATCAATTCTTTTCTGTTAAACAGCATTGCTGAAACCTAAAGACAAAATTGATTGCTTGACATGTTTTTTATATCATAAACATAAATTTAAACGACAAAATAATTAACAATATACAAAGTAAAAATTAAAGTCTGTAAAGTAAAAGTTAAAGTAAAAATACATATTAACAGATTCACAAGGATACTACCGTATCTACGCATCTGAATACTTCAGCTAGGAATCTATAATCATATGGCAATGCTAATCCAGATTCAGCTACTGACAGATATTTCTGATATGCCTTAATAGGACTGGATTTTCCTGGACTTGATACTGTTTCTTTAGGCTCAAACAAAATTTGCCTCTGTGGACTGGCTGTCTTTGACAAATCTCTCTCCTTGATTGGAGTAAGTAATCCCTTGATTGGGGATTTATATGTCTTTTGTGGACTTTGTATGAAAAAAAAAAAAGAAAATGATAGGACATCTATATACATATACACATAATATATATATGTATATATTTGATAATTAAATTCACAAATAAGATCTTTACCTTACGGGTATTTCGAGTTCCACCTTCTCAAACTTTTGCATGTAAGGTTTCTTAATCTGATCCTGTTTTTGCAATTGTTCCAATGCCAGATCATACTTTGCAAATTGTTGCGTTATAGCTTTCAGCTCTGCCAATCTGGAAGATTTGTTAATTCTGTTTTTGATGTCAGTCAAGTTTAAATTTTCATTTTTTACAAATCTCTCCATCGTCGAAAGCTTTCTTGACGAGGATGGAATGAGAGAGCCGTTGGTAAAATGTTCCTTTTCAGTTTCTTTCATCGCGTTATCCTTCAATGTCTTCTTAGATGTCTGCGACTTTCTCGGACTAAGCGTACCTTTCTTCTCAAAGGGAACTTTTTTTATCTCTGAAGAATCATTGCCCACCTTCAAAAAGCTATCTCTAATATCCGCTTGACTTCCATCCGTAGAGGGTAATGGACGAAAGCGAGTGGCTCGTGTTTTAGGTCTATTCGTTTTCTCAGGGAACGTTTTCGAAGAATCGAATTGGATATTACGGACCGCTTTATTAATCCGAACGCCTTCCTTCAACATCGTGGTAGCATTCTGCAACACGATTTTCGGACTAGTTCCCGTATTTGTCGGAGATTTTTCCAAATTCTCGATACTCGTTTGGGTCTGATTATCTCGCTCCAGCAGCAAAATCTTCGCCTTGGAACGTACTTCGTCGCACCCCTGCCGTTTGCGCGTATTAAAGTATGCCGTTACTGATGGTTGCGACATAGTCTCTTTTACGTATGTCAATCGCAAACGCGAACAAGTATTATTTTCGCAAACGTACCACGTATTGCGTACCGTTACCCCCAATGTAATCCTACCAGAGCCAAAGCCCGCCTTTTTAACTCTCGTTGTTTAGATTCGTTGGCGCGAAACAACGCCGCTAGGCCGTTAGTCAGCTGATAGCAACTAAAAACGTTACTGACACATGCAACATAGGTCTAGTTTCCACCGAGAGTTTAAATCGGATAAGAACCAACTACAGTCGAGCATTCTCTGTCGTCCTTGTAACAGCGGAATACTCGACTGTAGTTGGTTGGTTCTTACATTCTGATCCAGTTTCCGATTTAAACTCTCGGTGGAAACTAGGCCATAGACTAACAATGATGAAGAAGCGCAAAATAGCCAGTGGTCTGTTTTCTGTTTCCTGCACTAGACTATTTCAGAACTTTCTTTCTCGCTTTAAACAAGTACCAAACATATATTTATCTCACTTTAAGTTCCAAAAGTATTCAGCCATAGAAAACAGATTTTTGATTATTAAGTCGGAAATGAAAAGCATAGGCAATAGGAACAGATAGAAGTAGAAGACTCTATTTTGCTGAGTTGAGATTCTCATTCGAATATCACCCAGGTATCACTCCATCCTTGTTGTTTATCGTACATTAAACAAGGATGACATGACACTAGGGGATCGATTCTGTATCTTCAAATAAGGTAAAAATTACAAAAACAACAAATTTACTAGGTATTGACCAATGAAATTATCAGTATTCTAGTAAATTCGCTCACTTTTATAATTTTCACCGTTTCAAGATACAGAATCGATCCCTTGGGGAGCACTTAGATGGGAATCTGAACACGCTTCTTGAATTGAGTGTGTGTTACAGCGCCTCGCCACGATAAAAGGCTGAACTATTAGATGTGAAAAGTAATGTTTCGATGACGAAATTTTATGTTACGTGCCATTTCGTTATTATGTACTTAATTGTGAAATTGTGATTTGTCTCGTATTTATAAAAGTAATTATTGAAGAAAATTAAAGTTATTTTGGAATTTTATATGTAAAAGCGTATTTTTCACTGGTTTCAATAGCTGTTAGACATGTGTTTCTCCCTGAATATAGGCTCGCTTTACGTGTCTTTTATCACTATTTGCTAATTATCAAAGAAGAAAAAGACAGTTTTGTTCGATTCTTACAAATGTTTTAAAGTGGTCTTGTCATTTAGATTTATCTAAATTGTCTTTATTTACACAATGGCACGTAACATAAATTAACGTGTCATTCTTTTGACGTCACGATTCCAATATAACTACTTAGGAATCTTAACCTCTAAAGAGACCTTACAAGAGACCATCTCGGTTTGTACAAATTAGTAAAAATCAATAAAAATTGACATAAAATGTAAATTAAAAAATAAGGCAAGATTGTAAGTCGTAGCTTGATATAAGAATAAGGTGTATCATTCCCGAAGATGCATAGTAAGAGAATGTATTGAGGCTAAAATTTGATTGGTTGTTTCCAGTATTGCTATCACCATTATGCGCAATGATACATCTGATATTCTTAATATCGTGTCGTAGGTTTAAATTTAGTATTATAGTGCGTAATAAAAATTCTGGAATGGCTAATATTTAAAAAAAATATTGATTTATGTAAAAAATATTTGAAATAAAAATAATAGAGTTTAGAAAACTATCAGATGCTGATATTAATTTGATCTTGGAATATTGCAAATGAAATCACTTTCCAAGGTCATCTCAAGGTCAAATTAATCGTAACATCAACTCTTCTTAAATCCTAATTTGTTTCAAACATTTTTTTACATAAATCCAATATTTTTTGAGATATAGCCGTTTCAGAACTTTTACCACGCATTATAATACTAAGTTTTCTGAAATCTACGATCTATATGATCTTGCCTTTTTTTTTTTAATTTGCACCTTATGTTGTCAACTTTTATTGATATCAAGGATTTTCATCAGAATTTAATACTTGTACGAACCGAGATAATCCCTTGTCAAACTTCAATGCTTAATAACTTGATTCACGAGGTCAACTGCCATGTTTTTCTGCCAATTTCTTTTTTGAATGAAAACACAAATGAGTATATATTTTTATTAAGATTTTAATAGGGGGGAGGGAGTATTCTAAATAATTATCTAGATGATTTCTATTGTAATCAGATTGTTATTTATTAATAAGTTTATATATTTTATATATATTTAATATTTAGTAATCTTAATCGATATTTTATTTTCTCGGATAATGTAAAAATAGCATTTTATAAATTGACAAATGTATATAATTATATATTTTCATGTCCGCAGTAAAATAGTAAAATATTTTAAAATAGTAAAATTATTTAAAATAAACAATATAATTTACTTTGGATTTTATTCGGTACACTACACAAGATTTGGATTAAATGTTGCAGTAGCAGTACTTAATAATGATATTTTATTTTTTAGGTAATGAATATTGCAAAAGGAATGGGGCTAACTTTTAATAGAATAAATCACTTGAAGGAATGCTTATTCTCTCCTAAACATTTATTGTACACAAATATAGGGATATCGATTTCTCTTTCTGGCATAGGAGATATTTTAGAGCAACATTATGAGATATTAAAGGTTTGTTAATCATAACTTTCATGATAGGATATTTGCATGATGATTTGTTGATATTCTCTTTAGGACAAATGGGATAAATGGAGTTTTACCAGAACGAGAAATATGTCTGTGTCTGGCATGTCTATCGGGATAATTTGTCATTACTGGTATAATTTTTTAGATACTAGAATGACTGGACGTACTATTGGTATAGTTTTAAAAAAAGTGATTATTGATCAATTAATTTGCTCACCTCTCTGTATAAGTACATTTTTTTTTACACTGGCCTTGATGGAGAATAACAGTTTGACAGAGTTTAAGAATGAAATTAGGAAAAAAGCGCATAGACTATATATAGCTGAATGGATCATTTGGCCTCCAGCACAAGTTATTAACTTTTATTTCCTTCCCACACGATACAGAGTACTTTACGATAACACGATATCTTTAGGTTATGATATCTATACTAGCTATGTAAAATATGATATGGAAACAATTAATAGATAATGTTATTTTAATTAGTAAAATATTTTTGTAAAATTACAAATTTAAGTAATAAATCAAATAGAACTTATTGCCAGTTCATTGAGCTGCTTTTTACTACGTATATATATATATTTATAAATATATATACTAAAATGTAAAAATCAAATTTCTAAAATATATCAATAAAATATATATCAATAAAACACATCAAATTTCTAAAATTGTAAATTTAAATTGCAAAATATAAAATACAAGTGAATAGACAAAATGATAACTGTATTTTCAATTTGATTTTAATCGAATAGAAAATAATTCTAGTGAAAAATATTTTACACAATCACATGATCATTTTTGAAATAAGCATGATATGCAATTCATTTTATTTTTTATCACATTTTATTGTAAGAAAAGCGTAACATCTATTTACTTAGTTAATCTGCCCTTTATTTGGGCTATGATATGGAGTTTTCTTCATACATGTTATAATACTGCTAATATCTTTAACTTATTTTGGATGAGGATGATATTTGCATTTTTTAAAACATTCCATCGTGAATGCCGATAGGTACTAACACAGCTGTGAACAGCAATAAATTGCGAGCTACTAGTTTCCAATCATTCGGTACTGCATAAGGTGCCAAAATGCGAGTCAATCTATGAATCTAGAAGAAAGAATATCTCAATAAGATCTCAATAAGAAAAAAAAATTTTTTTATCGTTAAAATTATAATTGCAAATATCAACATAACAGAAATAATCTGTTTTTCTTACTTCGTGACTAGCGCATATGAAAATAAATGACGTAATCAACAAGTTCAACACGGGAAATCTGGGTAATAATACAAGTACTCCATGCGAATCTGCTGCCAACCATATATGGCCTTGCGCAACCAAAGTTTCCAAACTTATTCTACCTAATCCAGCTAAAAGTGCAGAATGTTTTCCCCGTAATGCCAATGATGCATTTCGAAGAGCAATATAGCCTACAATCTAACAGATTACATTAATTAATGAAATAGCAATATAAAAGAATTAATAAGTATAAGAGAAACGATGAAAAATATAATATGAAGGAAAGGAATAAATAATAAACGAATTAAAGCAGTTTACCGGAATGAACGCAACGTAAGAATGAATTTCCTCGCATTCTGATACAGAGTGACACAAAATTGTGAAAGTGGTATACGCTATTAAGGAAATTAATGCCAGTATAGGAGACAATGCAGTGCCTGGAATGTGATCTATTCTCTGAAGAGCGACAAGACCAGCTCCAAAAGTCAAGCCCCAGACTACGCTGTATCTGTCGACTCTCCAACGAGACCACCATTCACGGATATCATCATCAGTTGTCACGAATAATGCTTTCCAGGGCCTCGTGACAAAAACTTTCTCAAAGAACACCTGCATTAATAAAACATGTTATATTTTAAATATATTTTTCAAAAAAAAATTTTTTTTTTTACCTCTGACATGTATAATACGGTAATTGTTGATACAAGACCCAAAAGTTTTAGAGCAAAGTATAGCAAGGCTCTCGGTCCATATTCTGTTAAACTTCCAGAATATATTCTGGGTGGTAACCAAGCTAGAAAGTAAATTACTAAAAACCAGAATGATACTAATGGTACAAAATGATAAAATTGATATGGTCTGTTCATGCAAAGGCATAAGGATACTGTCAATAAATTTAATCGAAACATAACCTGAAACACAACAAACAGATTTGATTCCACTGGCAAAAATATGATTTTAATGACTTGAGTTTAAGTTGCGTTATAAAACTTTTTTTCTAATACTTACTCTAGCAAATCTGACAAGAGATACGTCACCAGTTTGCCAAAAATAATAAAAGTGTCCATATCCAGACAAGAATAAGTAGGCAGAATTAATTAATCTTAAATACATATAGATCGGTAAGACATTTTTGGCACCAGTAACATGGTATATAAGCACAACCGCTTGCATTAAACCTCTCCATTCATCCGTTTGTTCTCTATTTAACACTCTCGGTCCCCTCTCGCGATCTTCAGTGAAAAATAATCCAAGAGCTAAGATGTAGCCAAGTGGTAGCCAAAAACTGAATTCACTGTAATATTTATTCTCCTTCATGAAAAAATTTGTTCTAAAAATGATATAAGAGAGCAGAGAATTATTAAAACTATTGCAATAGCTATTTAATAAGACAAGATTACAAACCTTGACAAGCGATTACTTACCTGTCGCATAAGTAAAAATATCCTAATATAGTCGAAAAGAGAGCCAGTGATGTAATGAGGGTATAGAAATCTTGTATCTCAGGTTGCTTCACTTGAATGACCTCCGAAGTACCTGCTTCTTCCGTATCACTTATTTCCTCAGTGGTAACATGAGAATAGGATACTTCGGAACGATACCTGTATAATTTTCTATATAGCCATACACCTCCTCCTATTGTTACGCTATAAAAAAGAATATTAAGAAAGATTATTAAAAAAAAAATTGTTTTCCATAAGAAGAATAAATCATCGAATTAACGAATTACAAATAAATAATATTAGATACTCAATTACAATAATGCAAGCGCAGATAGAGTTAACAATTGTAAAGTAGTTGCCGGCTCGGGATAACTGCAACAACTGCCATCATCGAAATTCATATGATCATTGCAATATGTATTTAATAATATTTGAACTTTATGCCGAAGTGATAATGGACTCGCCAAATAACCATCTGGACTTTGTTCAAGAACACCCGTACCGACTAACTTGCTGCTTTGCCATATACGAGCCTCACTGTGAGATAATATCTGTATGCAGCGATTATAGAATATTTATCTTTTCCTTTATATTGTCAGATAAACATATCGTCGATGTTACCTTCTCGGCTGCTTTGTTGCACAAGTTAATCTGTTTGTTGTCTAAACTCGACAATTGTGCGGGCAGTCTTTCCTTGAGTACAGGATCTTGTAAGAGCCATAGAAATTGAGAATCCTTTTTAGCCAAAAAATCTATCGGCTGTACTAGTCGAATCAAACCTGTATTGTATTCCGAATAAAGTTGCGTATCACTATTATTATTTGCAAGAATCACAGCTGCAGCAGAGCCTGCGACAATTACACTAGGTGCATCTGTCTTCTATAACAAGATAAATGTAAATTTCACTATTTCATCCTCTGATTCAAACTTCTTATGTGTGTATTTATACAATTTATCTTATTTACTTATTGTATAATATACATGTATCATACCATCCAGCCTCTAAGGTTTGCTGTCATAGAATTATCAAGTCGTGGCCTCCATAGAAATTGTACATTTAACTTGAGTTGTCCATCATTAAAACCCAAGTCAGAATTTTCCGGTAGCTCCGTAAGATCGGATGTTTTACCCTCAATCATAAATTGTGAAACAAATGATTTATATAATTGCCTTATTCTAGTATCACCGATAAATACAAAATGATTATGGTGGCCCATGAAAGCTAGATATCTCATACATCTTCTGCTGTCTCTATAAAATTTGATGTAAATTTTTTTCTATATGAAAGTTAATGTCTTTTTATAAAATAAATTATAAATAATCTTACGTTTGTGTATAGTGGTGCATCATGCAGCCATACGGTTGCCATTCCTTGTCTCCCTTATATCTGCCTTCTGTCAATAACCATTTGCAAGAATCGCTACCTATGACAGAAGTTAATAATCTGTTTATATGTGCGCCAATAGTAAATTACTTGTATTATTAGAATTAAAAAATGAAAACTATAACATTGCAAAAATTGTTTTTATAAATTTTATGGCTTGTTAATTTTTATTTACTTTGCAGACGTTGCCACTATATTTACCATAAATAAGATGTATGACACTATGATATATAATAAAACAGACAACAAGCGCAGTAGCTAATTTTTTTGCACTTGTTACTGTTATAAGACTAATAAAATGTTCAGCCGATGTCATGAAGGGATCCAATCGATATATATATATATATATATATATATATATCTCGATTACATTGCACTGCAAAATAAAATTGTAGATATACTTATATAATTGTATATACCTATTTACATACATACATCAGTAATACCTGAATTTTGTATACCTAATATCATAAAACAAGATTTCGTTCAGACAGAAATTGTATTATTGCAATTGCTCTCCGATATAATGTAACAATCCTTTCACGTTGTGAGAATGAAACTTATCTGAATTCTTATCGTTGTATAAATAATATCTCCTGAAATACTATGCGGTCATAAAATAATTTAACTTTTATAACTTGTTTTGCATGTCGAACAGCATAACAAAATGATTTGTATAAAAAAAATATCGGGAGTTTCAACTTTAATGCGATTTTGCAATTAATGCGGTAAAGTAACATCACGCATTATTCAGATTTCACATCACCGTGCCGGGTATAAGTATATATCAATATAGGCGATATAGCAGCAAACCATACCAACGTCAACTGCAGACTGCAAAATGCTGTATTGTTATACGCTATATGGTACTGCAGCTGCTCACTGCTGTAGTGTGAACTATTAATGAGTGCAAATAGTGCAAATAATGCAATGCAAAGGCAAAGGCAGTTCGCCGAGCAATCAAACATGATTGGTTCTTACTTTTTACTTGTAGATCCAATGAAAATGGTGTTTGAATGCGCGATTGAAGCGCACACCTACAACACACCTATAGTAACTTATAGTGTCGAGTTCCTGCAGGTAGCACCATAGTACTGCCAAGTACTGCCAAGTAGCACCCCGCGGCCTCAGCATTGGGCAGCAATGGTAGCATTGGGTGGCATTGGATGGCATCATCGGGATGCGCCGCTGATTGGCGGCCGTGCGCTTTCATGACATTTGCGATTGTCTGCGATTCGATGTCTACCTCGGTCGCTTCTGATCGCCTCGGTCCGCCTTTACTATTGCATAGGTCATATGATTCTGTCAATCAGTCTTATGCAAAATTGACAAGTTGTCAGTGTGCGCCAATTATCATTCCTGTCAGCGATTATCGGGCACGTTTCACGTATACGTATATACGTATGCGAGTGAGAGTGAACGGCAGAAAACGCGGCAGTTAACGACGCAGGTTCTCCGTGCTCCGAGAAAATGTCACTTTTTGGAGTAAGCAATCCCTTTTCTACGCAAGTAGGACAAAAGATTGGTAAGTACCTTTTATTATATTCCTCATTTTTTATTGAATCGTATTGAATCGAGTGTATGTTTCGCATCTCTCCTCTATTTCTTTGGAGAATTATTAGAGATCCACATTGGTTGACGAGGACTTCTAAAGTGCGTACTTGGAACGCTATTTCACTTTATTTTCGACCAATTTAATTATGATCGATAAAATTGTTGCGTATCAAATATTCTGAATAACAGATCTACACGCTCGTAGCGAGTTGTCGTCGTCGTCGTCATCGTCGTCGTCATCTACAATCGTCATTAGTGCGGTTTTTTCTTTTTTGTCATTTCAGAGTCTGCTACAGATGGTAGCTTACCCAGTGAGAATTGGACGCTTAATATGGAGATATGTGATATTATAAACGAAACTGAGGATGGTCCAAAAGATGCTATTAAAGCTATAAAACGCAGACTCAATCAGGCAGCAGGCAAAAATTATACCATAGTCATGTATACGCTTACCGTTAGTATTATAGACCATAATGATACTGTTTATGTAGAATCATGTACAATATAACAAAATATATATCTATAATAGTTTGCTTTAATTGAATACTTGAGTACGCATCAGCCACATGAATTTTTATAACAATAATATAATAAGTAAGTGTCGCTTTAATCAAGTGCCACTTGACACTTTCTGGTTTGGACAATTTACACAATTAGTGCCGTTGATTGACAATTGTTAATATTATTATAATTATAATTTTAAGTGTACAATGTATTCTTGATCAAATCACTAAGAGAATACTGTAATATTGTGAATATGAGCATATTTATGTTTATTAATTTCTAATCCAAGTACTTGTAATATAATATAATTTGTATATAATAGGTATTGGAAACATGTGTGAAAAATTGTGGGAAACGTTTTCATGCTCTTGCTTGTTCGAGAGAGTTTGTGCAAGATTTATTTAAATTAATTGGTCCCAAAAATGAGCCACCGACAGCAGTTCAAGAGAAAGTTTTAAGTTTAATCCAAACTTGGGCAGATACATTCCGTCATCAGCCGCACACTCAAGGTGTTGTGCAAGTTTATCAAGAGTTAAAAATAAAGGGCATACAGTTCCCGATGACTGATCTAGATGCTATGGCACCAATTATTACTCCGGAAAGAGTAAGATGCTATCGGTTGAAATGAAATTATTATATCTGCGCTATCCATATATTTGGTCCATTTGTATCTCTGAAAATAATTTTGTTTCTTTTTGTCAATAATATTTTTATAGAGTGTACCTGAAACAGAGCAAATTCCGGCAAGTCTGGCTACAAATGAGCAACCCACGTCTTTGGGAACGCAACATTTACCTTCTCAAACACAGTCACAGTCTGGCCAGTTAACTCAATTGAACGAACAGCAATTGGCCAAATTACAAAGTGAACTCGATGTTGTTCAAGGAAATATGCGAGTGTTATCGGAAATGTTGGCATACTTTACAAGTCCAGATCAAAGTTGCAAGCAACAACCAGATTCTGCAGATCTTGAATTATTGAACGTAGGAATCTTTTATATGTGTGTCTCATTAGTTTCTATAAATTTATTGAATAAAGAAATTTGTCTCATTTTTTTATTCATGTTTTTAGATTTTTCCTTGTTTTTGTAAAATTGTGTTTTGTAAAATTGTTTTGATAAATTCCAATATATAAATTTCATGTTGCAATTCCATGTCTAAACAATTATTTGCAGGAACTTCATTCGACATGTAAAGCAATGCAAGAACGTGTCGTTGATTTAATTGGTAAATTGGCTCACGATGAAATGACAGCAGAACTATTACGCATTAATGATGAATTAAATAATCTCTTTCTTCGTTATACGCGTTATACGAAGAATAAAATGCAAATACCGGCGAGCACTATATTAGCCCAGACAATTGCACAACCACCGAATACTGAATCGATTCAAACTCTTACTAAACGAGAAGCGGAGTCACTTATAGATTTATCTGATGATGTGGATAATTTAACAAAACAAATGAATGAACTCGGTAAGTCAAAGTGTATTAATCTAATGTAAAATTGCAGTGCAAAATTGTATTAAATATTATTAAAAATATTATTAAAAAATATTATTAAAAAAGTGCTGTTTCTATATATTTCTCATATATTTTTTCTGTATCACGTTCGTATGAATTTTTTCTCAAGATTGATACTATTCTATCGTCGATTTTAAATATTAGATGCGGCTGAAGGTGTAGACAAAAATGCAAGACAAAAGGAGAAAAAAGAAGGAGATAGTGATGAATTTGATATGTTTGCACAATCACGCAATGCAACGTATGAAACAACAAAAAATAGGTATTGTATATTAGATTGTAATTAATTATAAAATTTTATCATTCATAATAACAGAAGTTAAAATTATATAGTTGTTAAAATATATAGTTATTAAAATTTATAGTTGTTAAAATTATTTATATAATAAAGTGCGTGCGTGCATGTGTGTGTAAAATCTTTCTATGTTTAGTAAAAAAATATGTATATATATATATATATATATATATATATATATATATATATATATATATATTTTTTTATAAAAAAAAAAAAATATATATATTTTTTTTTTTTGTTTTTACACACACACTTTTTTTTTTTGTGAAATGTGGTGTGTCTTTTTTTTTTAT
>Ga0157364_1005840_pt1 | contig 12589 bp, 6 predicted proteins | sample AttsexASBM2_FD_111476 | JGI IMG/M metagenome (GOLD analysis project Ga0157364, IMG submission 111476) | Fungus gardens microbial communities from leaf cutter ant in Ribeirão Preto, State of São Paulo, Brazil - Atta sexdens ASBM2 | ecosystem: Host-associated > Fungi > Mycelium > Unclassified ... | reverse complement strand
CACACCACATTTTTTTTTTTTTAGAAATGTGTATTCGCGTGTGTGTGTATGGTGTTATATATATATATGTGTATATATAATATATATATATATGTGGTGTGTGTGTGTGTGTGTGTGTGTGTGTGTGTGTGTGCGCGTGTGCGTGTGTGTATATATATTTAGTGGAATCTATAATGATAAATTACATTGTGTGTATCGATAGTCACAAATTAGAAATTATAAGTATAATGATTTCATTGTTAAAGGAAAATTTACTATCTTAGAAAAACTCTGTACTTGAATTCTTTATGACGCGACTAAAAAGTAAGATATTAAGATAATAAGAATACATTTTGTAGAGGAGGAACAATACCTTCATGACTTCTGATTAAAATTTCGTTAATCTTTTTTTACAAGAATATTTTAAACAAAAGAGTCATTTTTGCACATTAAATTTCAGTTATTTCGAAAACTTGACGTGCTAATGAAATTTAATTTGCGGCATCGTTTTCAGCATTCAAAAATCTATAAAAAACACTTTATTTAAAAAGAAACATTTTTTTGTAAATTAATATTGTCTTTATTCACAGTTTGTTGTAAATGTAGCACCAATCCATTTATTGACACTACGATTTTATCGACAGTGGCAAAAATATGATACGTAGTTCACATCAATTTATAAAATTGTTGGTGCCGCTATGGTGACTTTCGCTTGTCACGCGAAAAAGACCGCTCCATGGCCCCTCTCAGGTTTCTCTCTCTGACCTAACTAAATAGGTCTGTTCACGTTGCTTGCACTTTTTGCACTCAACATCTTCGTATTCTCTTTTCACCGTTCAAATTATATATATATAATTTTAAATTAAAAAATTTTGGAGGATTTTAAGAAGAACAACGCAAATAGACTAATATTAATTTCTATTATTCTTCTTTTTAAGTATCTATCTTAATAAATATAAAAATTACTCAATAATTTTTATATGTTTATAAAAATTATAAAAATTAATCCGGCATACAAATCCGAATCATCGTATGTAGTAAAAATAAAGGAAAATCATCGTGTGTATTATATGTTAATATTATATATGTTAATATAAATATATTAATCCTCTACGAATATAGTTATCCTGTTATATATAACCTGTTATTGTAATATAATCCTGTTATACAATATAATTTAAAAAATGCAGTACATATTGTAAGATGATCTGAAAATGAATCTCCAATGAAGTAAAAAATCGATTATTCTTTTCAATCCTTTTGTAAAATATATTAAATAGTTAATTTAATTAACATTGATTACTTTGCAAATATTAAGTTAACTGTAATTTATTTAATGATCGGTTTTGCATCACATATCAGATTGAATTGTTATAAAAGATATCCTAATTATTATTATAATTCTAATGACAGTCGCATCTTGCATTTAGTATTAGCTTTTAATTTTTAAGATAAAGTTTATATAATAAAAATCAGAAGCAAATAATCAGATTTTAATGCTAAATTCAATTATACACTCAATACAATTTATCTACATATTTGGATGAAAAACGGAAATAAATTCATTTTAATAAAGTTTAATTAGGGCCAAAAAAACAGACTATCACTTTTGTACAAATTACTTTTTTTATTCCTCATAATAATTTCGTCGAAATGACAATGCGATGTATACGAAATATTAAAAAAGTACAATAGCCCGTTTATACAAAATATGATTTTTACAATACATAAATATAATCGACCACTGTGTACTTCCGCAATGTCTGCTGTAACGCATCAAATGCAATATCACCGACAATTTTGCTTTATCGAAAATAATGAATATATTCGCGCGTGCAACTCTTTCGATATAAAAAAACTACATCCTCCGGCGAGGAGATGACGATTCCGTGCAACGTTTCGCGATCGAATTGGATCATCGTCCCTATTTCGTAAAAAACGAATTTCTAACTCGCTACATTTACTAATCTTTTTCTTGCCATAAGTCTTTCTCTCTCTAAGTAGCCGTATCTGGCTATTCGGACAATGTATTATTTGTCGCGCGTTTAGCAACAAAACAACGAGTAGATGTAACGAGAAGGCAAGTTAGAGAAACTTACGAGACAAGAGCTGTATGTAGATTTGTTCTCATTCTTGTCATTGCCTAATCGTTGTTGAATTATCTTTTAAAGCGATTTAGTATCAAAATAGGACAAGTAACAGCGGTATCGTCATCGGCTACGTGATTTAACGTTACACGTTTTCGATCAAAAGTTTTCTGATCTCGCCAAAAGAAGAACGCCGAAAAATGGCGATAGAATAAGTATAATCATAGCATTACGACTAATATAGTGCTTCGCATTCGCGCTTTTTTTCCTTGGCAATGTATGAATAATTGTTATAAAATGTCACGGATATAGAAATTGGAAGAAGCGACGAGTCGTGCCGTCCTCATTCCTTTTCTTCGTTTTCGTGTGGCAGCTTTTTTAAGCAGCTATCTTTTCGGCATCGATCGCTGAAACAATGTTGCCTCGGTAAATCATCATTGCCATTTTGAATAGATACAAAGGCGTAAATTAAGAATGTGCAATGTACAAACTTTCTTTGGTGGGTAGAGGATTTTTCTCGAGGGTTTCTGCATGTTTCAATTTCGCTGGATCAAAATTTTCGATACCGGAGATTAATTGTTGCTTCCCCTTTTCTTGCTGAATCGCTGCAAAGAAAATCAACAAAAAAATCTCATTAGAATTTATAATAATCATTTCATATAAAATAATTATATTACTTGTAAAGAAATTATTATTTAATTTATTATGACATAACTTTATCAACAACAAAAATAGAACGAAATGGAACGATTGTCCATGATTAAAAATCAATCTTTAAAAATAAAAAATTTACAATTTCATAAGATAAATTTCTACTCGCTTTTACTTCATCTAGTGATTTTGATGGAAGTGAATTATTCTGTATATAAGTCAATTTGAATGCCTGACTTATATATCATACCATCTTTATCGGGTAACGGATTCTTCTCTTGCGTCTCGGTGTGCTTCAGACTTGCGGTGTCAAACTTTTCGATACCGGCGATCAACGTTTGCTGGGTCTTCTCCGCTGCGACGTCTAAAAACAGATAAATCATATTTCAGAGACGAAATGATAGATAATTTTATGCAAGCAAAATTGTAAATCGGAAATAAAGTCTCGCTTAACTGACTATAGATTTGCTATATCCAGCTAGCGGTATAACTCGAACGGATTAGCGAAGAATAAATTCAAAAACTATTTGCGCGATCGATAAACAGCCTGATCAGTCAATGATTGGTACCGTTTGTCGTCCTTCCTTCATAAGGCACGTGCTATTAATATCGCGCGCGTTCAGATGCTCTGCGCATTTTTATGAAGCGAAATTACGTATTACATTTGAACTCAAGTTAAAATCGTGAAAAATATAGTCTCCGTATTAATTTTTGACTTCAAAGTTAATGTACGATTTATTAATAAATTCCATTTTGGATTTATCCTCCTGTACATCAGATTAACTTCTTGCTACGGTATAATAAAATATCCTAAAATATTATAATACATGATTTTAGTTTTAAGATTCTATGATTAAGTTCTATGATTCCATTACTTTAATCCACATTAGATATTTAAGTTGTGAGAGGTCTTGTATTTTGAATAATTTATAACTTGACTTTTCAGTTGAGAAATTATCGATTTTAGATTGCATCAAGGAATCCATATAAGAGTAAATGAATTTAGGAAGACTTGCATGTTGTATAAGAGTTATTTTTTTAAATTCTTTTAAATTTTATGTCGTAAAATAGTGTAGCAAGAAATTAACGAAAAAGACAAGCAATGTGATCTCAGAATGTTATCAAAGCCACCAGTAAAATTTTCGAATTCAAAATTTTATTATTGAATTATTCTAAGAGAAAGCTTTGCAGGCGAAAGATTGATTCCTGAGAAGCAAAAGCGATAGTTGACTTTCCGCTGCCACCATAAAAAAGCCCAAGGAAGTACTCCTCGTAGAACTGGAGAATGAAATTCCAGAAATCCCTCCAGTCTTTAATGAGCAATACCTTTGGCGTTAGGCAACACAATCTTCTCTTTCGTGTCTGCATGCTTCAATTGATCTGTCTTAAAAGTTTCCACGCCATGTATCAACTCAGAATGTTGCCGTTCCTGTCGCACGTCTATGTCAGCAATTCATATATTTTTACTGCAGTTATCGTTTTTATTAGAGTATCATACAAGCTTTGCGCTCAAATCATTTCTCTTGGTTTAATAGTGTGCTTGAATGAATATTTATTTTCTTAATATTTTCTTAATAATCAATATTTTCTTTATTTTTTTTACACTCCATATGTAATATTAAATCTTACTTGCATAGAAGCATATAAATATAAAATTTTAATACTTATGTACTAAAATACTTAAATTAGAATAAAGAAAAAAATATCAAAAACATACAATATTAATCGTATATCAATTAATCAAATATATTAGTAATGAAATTAATAGAATGCAAAAATATAAAAATATTAAATTTTAAATAAGTTACAAACATAAATGAAATAATTCGATTCACATAAATTAATTTCTAGTAAAGTAACTGAAATATATGGTTGGATATTCATATACCTTCGGCGGAGGGTAAAACGTTCTTCTCAGCAGTAGCGGCTTTCTTCATACAGCCATGATTGAAACCTTCCAATTCGCTTTTCAGGTCTAGAGCTACTTTGGGCAGGTCTTTCAATGACGGACTCGACATGACTTATATTTCTTGATCTGTAAAACAAAGATAATTGTATAAGCTCAATCTCCTTCATTCAACAATACAGCTTAAAAAAATCAACGTTTATAACTCTAATTATACCATTTACAAGTTTCTAACGATACAGCTAAATATATTTTATTGATTCAGACTATCAATATTTAGGTATATATTGTATTTTATATAGATGTGCAATGTATGATAATTTTATTACTTAAAATTTCTTGAAGAATTTGAGGTATCGAACTGTTAAAAAGTGTCAATGTGTAAATAATTAAAATGTGTTATAATCTGAAGTACATCCCGAATAAGTGATCGTGTTTTCTTTTTCTTTTAAAATATGTACATACGTATGTATAACATTTAATAACGCGAAACATAGAAAATAATTTCGTTTGAATTCGTTTTTAATATATTTTTTTTAATTTTTCGTCAATATAACGAACGATATATACACTTCTCTATATATAATAATGATGTAAAAGGTGTCTGTGCAAGGTGTACGAGCACCTGCTCGTAATCGATTTAACTTCCTGGAAGATAGCGGAACACGGGCGATATCGCACGTGTTATTAAGTACGAGAAACCATTTCCATGTAAAGTATATCGCTTAACAAATGTAAGTGTATTGGCGAAAGACGGCATCGCGCAGTTTCCAATTGTTAGCGTGAACGTGTCGTTTCCTTTGTTAAATCACACCAACAATCCATGCGCTGACAACAGTGGTTGCTATTGAATGCCAACGAAGCTGAAGCCAGGAACGAGCTATCGACAACGACGTCGGAATTGCACATCGCGTCGTTATGATATAAATATAACGAAAATGTGACAATACTTTACTTATATTGAATACAATTGAAATTTCGCAGACTCGATACTTTAGCAGTTTTCTCTTTTTAAATTCAAAAGAATGTGACCAAAGACACAGCATAGATTTTTTTTTCATTTTGCTTATTTTATCTCGTTATCTGTAATTTTATTCGTTATCTGCAGTTGTCTGTAATAACAACAATAATATATAATATTTAACAACAATATATATAATATTTAATCCCGTTAAATAAAAAATAAGAATACAATTATAAAATAAAAATACAATTAAGAATAAGACGCTGTTACGGCATAAATTGAGAAAAGAGAAAAGTTAAAAATTTAGAAAATTATTACATGAGAAGTTTAATTTATCTGTGAACTCACGCGATTATCAATCTGCGAATTTATGTATCACGCGACGGAAACAGCAGTGGCTTGTTACTTCCGGTCTCCGTTTCCTTCTAGCATATTTCTTTGTCACACTTCTCTCATAAGCACGGCAACAACTTTGTCGGCGTGAAATTGCATCGATGTCAAAGTCACAATCAAAATTATCAAAATAAAAAATACTTGTCAGATAATTTGTGAGAAATATAAAAACTAAATAATTAAGTTAACATATAGTAACGCGATCATTATGGCGATTAATATATCATACCTTCAATGATCAATAAAATCTATTAATTTCTGTGCATTCTGTGTATTAGCGAATATTCTCAGTCGAATTATCCCAATCTTTTATTTCAGGTTTCACAATTATTATAAAATTATTATATAAATATTATGCTGCAATTTGATTTCAATTTTCGCAGCTATCATTTGTTATTTACGATAATGACGCATATTATTTGAAGAACTTTGATAAATATTTTGCATTCTTTCGCTATGTCTTTTCTCCAAAGAACGCAACCATATTTTCGCAATATTACATTATAAAGTTAAAAAATTATACAGCTGCACATATAGATAGAATAAATGTATTGCAATACAGGGTGATCCGAAATTTCTGCATTCGGAATACAGGACATAATACTTTATGCTAAAACAAACAACTTTTTCTTTAGCAAAATTGCATCCGATAAATAATTTTTGTGCTTATTTGTTAATTTCAACCTGCTCTCTTGCAAAAACTATTAATTGGACGCAATTTTGCTAAAGAAAAAAATTGTTTTTTGTGGTAAAAACGAACAACTTTTTCTTGTAATAAAATTACATTCGATAAATAATTTTTGCGTTTTCGTATAACTACAAGCTGCTTTCCTACAAAAACTTGTCAGATGCAATTTTGCAAAAGGAAAAAGTTTGTTTCTTTTAGCATAAAGTATCATGTCCTGTACTCCGAATGCGGGAATTTCGGATCACCCTGTACATTCATATTATTAAACAAATTTTTTTAGAAAAAGGACAAAAAGATTTTCAAGAATATTTCAGATTTTCAAGAAATCGACATTATTTTTCTTACATTTTTCATATTAGATTACAAATGATACTTTCGGCAGAAAGGAAACGTCTGGCAATTATCAAATCAGACGCTCCGCTAATAATTGATAGTTGTGGCACGAAATCAACGTCGCAACGTTGTCTGAATGTGTACATACACTTTTGTACCAACATATGTGTGTGTGTGTGTGTGTGTGTGTGTGTGTGTGTGTGTGTGTATACACCCATCTTATATCAAATCCAACTGGCGACGCATTTACGCGCTAAACTGTCAATGACTCATTCCTCGGATGCCTCCTTTGCCCACCCCCTTTCACCAAATGGACTTCTCAGCAACGATTGTGCGCATTCAGGCATACTTAAAACTTTACATGACTCAACGAGAAAAAATGTAAGAAAAGAACGCAATACTAATTACGCTCATGTGGGCGATCAGTATTGATTTGTGTTTAACTCCTACGTGCTTTTTTCTAATCGTATTATGTTCTGCAATTTATGATGAAATCAATCTTTTTTTTCTTTCTGCATCTACATTGCACACAACGATTACATTTCCTATATATCTGGAAATAAATCAAATTAATATTCCAATATATTCAATATATTAATTATATTATCTCAAAATAAACCATTAATTAAATCGTTCATACACGAAAGAAAATCACTGTTATCTTCGTTAATTAAAATATTAAGCATATATATATTTTCTGTCGTATTATTTGTACCATATAAACATTAAATAGCCATTGATATCGAATATCGAATTCGCCCATATGAGAATAAAGATTCAAAAGAGAAGCGAAGAGTAAGAAAAGATTCGCATTCCACGTAGGTGAAGTCACGGAGACGTCGGATTACTAACCACATTATCGGTACATGGCACGATTGTGCACCATCATCGACGACAGTGCAAGGTCATCAATTTTGTGTGACTTTTTTTCTACAAAGCTTTTCAAATGATGATTCTATAAAGCAAAATGATTTTGTTTTATAGAGCGAGTGACTGAAAAAATAAACGATATTACACGATGATAAATTTGTCGAAGATGTGGAAACATTTGAATCTCTAGCAGCAGTAACAGTATTTTTTCAGAGTTACAATGTTTTTAAGTACAACTATATTATGTTGAGCGTGTAAAAGTACGGACGATGCTGATAAAAAACAAACCAGTCTCTCAGGCCACTCGTCTGAGTTTTGGGTCCAGGATGATACGTTCCTGAGATCGTGAGAGAGGCTTTCGAGAGATACGTTCAAACGGTGGGTCAGCATCGACAAGGCTGTGTATAGGTCCTTATATGGTAGCCGGTCGTATATGCCTGTATATAGGGAGTGCTCGAAAAAGAGGCCGCATACGCAACAGAGAAGCAGCGGGAACTCACACATATCCTTCGCGTATCAGCTAAATTCTTTTCTTTTTTCTTCTCATTCTTTTCATATGCCTGTGTAGGCGTATGATAAATATACGTGTGTGCACAAACACAAGTCTCATGTGCTTGGCTGCACGTAACGGTAAGAGACGAGGACGAGATCTCGATTGTCCGTAACCACGACGGAGCGCGCGGCCAGATATAAAACATAATTCTCTTCTTATGCGGTGGATTATGTTTCGTCAATCTATAGACCAGACTATATAGACAAGACAGACAGACAGACAGACAAGACTGCAAAACGATTTTCATTAATGTACATAAAAATATATTTTCATGTTTTCTTAAATTTAATAAATTAATCTATTCAGAATATTAATCATGTTTTAAATAATGATTAATGTTGCTATACAAGATAAATAATTTTTAAATAATAAAAATCGATATAACTCGATGTAATGCGATTTATTATTTCTTATAAAATAGTTCACCTTTGCTACACGTTATTAATTAAGTTTTATTATGAGAATCGCTTGCGCTCGTCACATTTAAGATCGGCAAGAAAATGAACGCTTTAAAGCCGACACAAGAAGCGCTATAATGCAACGACCGTTAGTTCCATTTAATTGAACATCCGTAGATCCTAGCCGAGCCGTGGCGAACAACCAGACAGGATAAGCTTCTTATTGGTTATTATGCAAACTGCAAACGGTGGTATTTAATGAGGCGAGTCAATGCGAAACGACGGTGACGATGCTCGTACAGTGGAACTTGGATAAATCTTGGCCTCATCTTCTCGAGTGTACTCGCGAGGTGAAGAGCGAGCCTCCACGAGAAGTTAACGAGGAAACTAGGTTGCCAATGCAGCCGAGATGTGCCAGCAGAAACCGACGGTCATCGAGATAGATTAGGCATCCAGATTGATATTTCATATGAGTGTCGTACGAGTGAGGCACAATTTCTAGTACTTCATTTTCGAATGAGGGAAGTATGGCTCTAGGTCGTGTATCTCCATTAATATGGACGGCCTGTAAATATTTTCCAAATGTTAGAAACTATGGCGTTTGATAAATTGATCTAGTCATACCTTAGAACAGACCTGTCCAATTTGAACTCCGGAGCCAAAACGCAAAGCCATCGACGTAAAAAAATTCAATGTAAGATTTTGGGGACTGTAAAGTGTTGATAAGCGTTACTCAGATACATATCGATACTTTACAGTTCTCGAAATCTTACGTTGATTTTTTTTGCGTCGATGGCTTTGCGTTTTGTCTCCGGAGCTCAAATTGGACAGGTCTTAGAAACTTAACAATTTAGTTGAATTTTTGCTGATACAAATTCATTGAAATAATTTCAAATCATTGAGAAACAAGAAGTTCATTCATGTTATAGCTTATTTCATAACGAGTTTAAGAATCAGAAATATTTCTGTATCATAGACTCTGGAGTAAGCAACGGCAGAAAATAGTTAAGCCAAGCAAGTGTAACTACTTCATTCATTTTTATCAATATAGATTAATCTGAGTGTAACTTGCTCTTTATCTTTTCCTAATTCTTAGAACTAAGAAAAAAGATAAAAAGTAAACAGAGATTGAAGTTAGTATAAATGAACATAAGTCACTTGGTAGAAATGAACAACATAAGTTATACTAGAATTGACTTTAAATCCATGAAAATCGAGATCCTGTCAGAAACGACCGCTAGTCGAAGAAGTTCTTCGTGACGATGCATTGTCGTAGGCTCAGTCCGCGGAACGAGATTCTACGATCGCTGGCTAACGAGTTCGCGCTGGTTGCCAATTAACTTGGGCAATCGCATTTAATGGTAGACTCTCTGCTACCGGCTCTCGTCTCTTTCGCGCCACGCGTCCACACGTGCAACGACGTGCACGGGCTTGTATCGATCGGTGGTGTAGGCTCCAGAGAACGGCAAACACCTACGCGTGTATAATACCCACGTGAAACCACCGACTACATTCGTATTTGTAACTAGAAAAAAACGTTTTACCAAGCGACCGACGAGCAACCGCGATTCTCTTTCTCTCCCCCTTTCTCTTTCTCTCTCCAGCTCTCTTCCGTGCAACCGTGACGGCTAACGAACCCTGGACGCGCGTATCGTATCGAGCGGTGGCGCGTACATACCAGGGACGTATATAGACATGAGACCTATACTATATACAAGTACCGTCCGAATCGTAGACGTCTAGATATCGAGTACTCCTGTATGACTAGGCCGATTTCTGACGAACTAAAAGAAAAGTTCGTTGCTGGCAGGATTAGTAAAGACTAATTTTTTTTTTAAGAATAAAACATATTGTATTTATTCTTAAATATTATATGTTTTTAATGAATCTAAATATGCTTTAAATAGTACTATAAAAAAAAAACATATTTAAAACATATTAAAAATCAATTAAACATATTTTAAATATATTTTTAAACTTTATTTAAAACATATTTTTTATCAATCCTGATTCCTGGGTCTCCCAAACACTGAAATACTTGTCAGAATAAATTGGTCACGATTAGCAGAATGCTTATTTTGCAAATGTTGGGAGTTTTCTTCGCGCTGATTAGATTTGTATACTTTTAGATTGGAATAATAGTCCTGTCTCAGTGAAGAAATCTTTCAACAGTTATAAAATAAATTCTGCTGAACAGGACCATCGAAATGATTGAAAGATTGCCATATGCATGCAGTTTTTATTTGGAATTTGATATTCCTTAGTTCAATGGAATTTCCAAAAACATTTTTTCATTCGAATTAAAACTTCAATCAAAAAACTTCAACAACATTAATGAGAGAGATGCGAATCATTAAAAACCAAAAGTGTGTGAAGAAATTGCGAGAAGTTGAAGAAGACACGAAGCATTAACTTCTTTTAAGGACTAATTTTTATTAATTGTTAAATGATTTCATTTTCTATTATACATTTTATTCAATTTAAATCTATAGCAATTAAACAAAAAAGGAAAGAATGAAATAAAAATATATTGTGATTTATTTTTCCCTTGCCACTAATATTGAAATTTAAAAAAAAAATTAAACACATCATATATTGTTGTTCCTGAAAAGATATATACTTAACGTTCATTAATTGAATTAGTCAATAAAAATATCGCTCTAAATCTCTTGATCAATATAGCCACATGGTGTGCATTGGGCGAATACACGGCGGGATATTCCCTGGCGCCTAAACGTATGCAGTAAACATCAATTAACGCCAACTTTGCTCAAGTCATTCTCCTCCGTATCATGTGGTATCATGCGCGGTTATGGCAATGTACGCGAAATCACGATTTAGAAAGAGGCATTGAGTTCATTAACTCACGCCACAGCTTCCTCGGTATGTACATTGTCGGCATGTATGCGCTTACAGTCAATTAAAACCTAGATCAGTTGTTTGCTAATGTATACTCAGAAGCTTATCTTCCACGAAAGTAATAAAATCTCCAAGTTTTTTCAACGTGAAAAAATATATCATATATCAATCTCAATTGGTTTTTTGTCAATTTCTTGATTTTTCAATAAATCTCTCTATTTTATCAAAATATCTATTAATTTACAACTTCATTAATATTTTCTATTTTATTAAAATACCCGTAAGTAATTTACAATTTCATCAATATTCTCTCTTTTCTTTCAAAAGGAAGTTTTTCTTGATCAAGTTTGGTATCGTGATGTAACACGTGCAATTCAATACATTCCCAGAAGCGCCGTTTAATCAGATCTGATTCGATGATCGCCGGAAGGCGAGTCTTCCGCTTTCCGATAGCGCAACGCCGTGCTAATATTGACACACACATGTAGACTTATATTCGCGATGGCGACGCATGAATGGTAGGGTAGGGCGCAAACGTATGTACACACAACGCGTGCATGGATGCAACAACGGGGGAGGCAGATCCGAGGTTGCGCCAGGGGAGCGGCTGGCTCATAACGGCGGAGGCGGAGGCGGAGGTGACGGTGGCGGTGGCGGCGGCTGCCGCGGCAGACGGTTTCATCGATTGGCACTGCCGGCATCGTCCGAAGGAGAGTATGAGCGGGGTCCGTGAACTCTGTGCTGATGGCGCATCCCGGTTTTCATGGTCATGGGTAAGAGGGCGGTTGCCCTCGACGGAGGGCCGAGAACTTTATACCTTATATATATCACGTCCTTCGCCTCGCGCAACTCATGACGGGCAGGAATGATTGCCGTAATAATATCACTGATATCGTTATTCCTTTTCT
>Ga0157364_1005839_pt1 | contig 12589 bp, 5 predicted proteins | sample AttsexASBM2_FD_111476 | JGI IMG/M metagenome (GOLD analysis project Ga0157364, IMG submission 111476) | Fungus gardens microbial communities from leaf cutter ant in Ribeirão Preto, State of São Paulo, Brazil - Atta sexdens ASBM2 | ecosystem: Host-associated > Fungi > Mycelium > Unclassified ... | reverse complement strand
ATATTTATACATTTGTTAATCAAAGTTTTTTTTTATCATTTGTATACCTTCTATTTATTTTATATACACATTTTGCTGCTGTTGCATTTTGTTGCTGATTGCAATAAATCCCTTTGTTACAGAATAGGCACATATTTTTTTTATCGTTGCGAATAGCTGTTGAGAAAATGGAATAGTAATAGTATGCCTTTCTAGAACGCTTTAGTTCGCCATCGGCATTTTGGCGTTAGGCGATAAATCTCGAGGTGAGTGGGCTTTAGAAGCCCTCGCCGTGTTAGAAAAGAAGAAAGTAAAATGCGAAAACGAGGGAATGCGCGCTGCCAATAGATTTACGAGGCCATCCGTCTTCGTAGTACGCACTTGATGCTCACGCTCGCGATAAAAGCACAGCTCATCTACGCGTATATATATGTGCGTTTGTGCGCACGGCACGTATACATATGTACGTACGATTCTAGAGGAACGGTTCGTTATTATAACCCACGGGGCGTAATTGTTTCCAAGGAACCGACATGGAGAAGACCTTGCCTGAGCACCAGAGATATTAGCAGTCTTTCTACAGGACCTTTCAATAATAATGCCAGTAGTCACGATCACTTTGCTTCATTCTAATTTGTAGCAGCAAGAAAGAACTACGAACTAGAATTTGCATCGATATTACGATTGTAAAATGCCGGTATCATAAAAAGGATGGCTGTAAAAAAAAAAGCGTAATTATAAGATATATGTACTTATAGAAATAAATCTGAAAATTATTGATCTAATTCGTGCTTAGCTACTTTTATTTTTGTTAAGCTTAAAAGCTCAATCTTAATTTTTAAAATTATGAAAGAAACGCAAGGATAAAGTTGAGCAAAACGAATTAAAATGATTGATTAATTGACTTACTTAAACTCTCATTCATCTTTTAGCACTTGTTTAACTTGTTTAACTTATCAAAATGTACAAGGAAGTATGTTAATATGAGCTGTAATGTAAATTCGACGAAGTTATAGCCACGAAATGTTAACATATATTTACATGATAGCAAGTATTATATTAACATAACAGAGATAACACAATGGCATGTGAGCTTCATAGAATTTTGTTAAATTTAAATTTGGAAAGTTGCAAATACATGTGATGACTCTGACGGCACCGATATCGGTGAGATCTTGCTTGAAAATGTTGTGATATTAGTTGGCTTCCGCGGGAAGCTCGAATGATAGTGCCGTTAGTCACGACTACCTCGGTCGATTGTAATCTAGCGAGCTCGAAGAAAGCCCATGGTCGTATTTTTATCAGTGATCATGCAAAGTTGCCTTTTTTAGAAGCGTGCAGCGTCGAAAACCTTAAGCTTTATCGGCGGCTTATTCGAACTTCATGTAAGGTAATAATGCTGAAAGTAATGAAATGAAATAGGCGATCTGTGAAATTAAATTATTAGAAACACGCCAAGCAAACGATGATGTTAACATGTCTGATTGAATTTGTTCCCCGTTGAGATGGAATGATATATTAAATTACGAAATTCGAGATATAAATCAGCAGCAATTAATTTTATTTGCTTCCAGATTTACCCCGCGCGATGAAGATTAAAAGGAACCACAAGTCTTAAGATCACAGCTGGAAGATTATCCTTGGAAGAGCTTTTTCCTGTAATGATGGCGATTATATAATTAATCGAATAATATGCAAATTTCTTCGTAATGATATCCGCCGGACTATTAATCAAATTCTAGATTATCAGTTTCCATCACGAAAAGATAAAGAAAAACTCAATTAATTGCGTAATATTATGCATTCGGAAAGTATATATTATTATACATTCCGAACGAATGTCATCATGCAATTGATGATTTCTTTAATAGACGAAAATATATTAATAAAACAATGTTTGTAGAAATATGTTTATACTATATGAGAAGATTTAAAGCTATCGAACATGATCCAAAACGTAACATAAAAGTCACGAATCTTTTTAGCTTTTCCTCGTTTATTATTTTCTCGGATACTAGATAATTTCAGAAACTGTTTTCTTTCGGTGCAGATTACATCCCTGTAGATATAATTTTTTCACATCTCATGGTGCGAGATATGAGCGCAAATCAATAGCCTACGCGCGAAATTTTTTACGCATTTCGCAATGTTCTCGCGTGTTACGAGAAAATAGCGGAGATACGTATGTTAGCGGAGAAGGGAGGAGGGAGGAAAGAAAAAAAATGATTTTTTTTAGAACGCGAACCCGGAATGGCGCCGGCGGTCCGGTTTAATCTCGACACGCCCATTACACACGACGTACATATTACATCACGATCGCATTCGATAGCAAGCGTATCTATACGAGCCCTATTCCCCTGTGCCTACCTACGATACGTGTAAGCCGCAATTAAAATTCAAGAAAAATTCTCGGAAACCTGTTTCGAGAGCGAGCGAAATATTTCGCTGCGGGGTGGTCACGCAGGAACGCCAATAGCACGGATGATCTCGTTTAATTATCCTCAGCTCTTAAACATTCTCTCTCGAAATTTTTGTCATCCACTATAAGATTTGGATATTTCAACATCTTGTTAGGAGTAGACTTGTGGCCAAAACAACTTTAATTATAATATATAATGTATATAACTAATATACCTGATTTTATCTTCATTATTTTATTTTATCAGATCAGTATTCATAATCGATTCTTATATTTAAGACCGTCTTAAGTATAGTGTTAAGATTATAAACCACAGAATCATATTAACATATTAAGATATTACTTAAGGCTATTTTAAAATAAGAACGGAATATGAATAGGTCGGAATATGAATCTAAAATCTAGTCAAGCTAAAATTTATGTTTATAACAGGAAAGATTTCAATAAACGTTATATATATATATATATATATATATATATATATATATATTTATATATTTATATATTTATATAATACATTTTTATAATTTTATAGTAATTATTAATAAATACATGAAAACAAGATTGATTACTCTCTCTTATTTACTCACGATAAATCTTAATAATTTTGTATTTATTAAAATTATTTATTACCTATATAATATGGACTTGACAATAATGTGACAAATGTAATCAATATTTAGCATATCTGCATATGTAAAGTGTAATTTGCGCAATATTAAAACATTCCTAGCATGCCGTATTGCGGTGGCAATTTTCACTCGTTGCTAATCTTACAATCAGTAATCGATAAAGTCGTCACACCATGCCAGCCAAGTTCCCAGGAAACAATATCACTTATCTTACCATTTTTACACTTCGCTGATAATTTTTTTTTTTTTGCACCTACTGCGTCGGAACGTTTCTGCGGTGTTCGCGAGTAAGCCTATCGATTACGCGCGACGTTAGCGAGGGAGAGGAAATTTCTTCGTGGAAGTCATTTTCTAGCGTGAGTATCTTGATACTAGGAAAATGTTGCGCAAGTAAAAAAAAAATGGCAGCGTGATGATACGCCCGCGTGTGGGACTCTGGGTATTGTTGCGATTTCGTGAAATGGCGTGCATGCGGCACGAGAGCGTGATCACGAGAGAGCCGCGTTCTCGGGGAACCACCATTTTGAAAGATGCTGCATCCTGCGGACCGTGCAGCCCACGCAAACCCACGGTCGACGAAGAAAACTCACACCACCGCAACCACCCACGTCCCAATCTCATTGGCCGAAGCGTCCTTATCCATGGGATACACACCACCCACGGACCCAATCCATTATCAGGTTTGTACAGGACGTCCGTGAATTCGAGCCGATAGAATATTACCTCGTTTGCTTCAAAGAAGCAAGAATTGCTGATATATATTAATAATTTAGAAGCCAAAGAATCTTAATTAAATCTTCGTTAATGTTCAATCGAAAAATTATTGATTAATATTAATATCGTTTTAATTTTTTTGGAATATGTGAGTCTTATTTTGATTGAATGCTTATGTTATGTATATTTTTTACTACATAGGTTGTAAAATTCTAATAAAGAAGAAATATACATTGAATATTTTTTTTTATTAGTTACGAAAATTTATTTAAGTAACTACCGAAAGTTTTCGATCAATGAGTAATTTTATATGTATTGATCGATAAAAAATCTTTGCAAATAAAGACCTATTGTACTTTTATAAGATATTCTAGCATATAAAATATTATGTTTCTAAATTGAATATAACAAGAATGTGATTGACTTATAAACAGATTGACAGAAATGATTGTAAGATTATATGGCCGGAAAGTTTTGGCAACCATTGTACTTCTCTCGCTCTTATCATTCTCTTTTAATATTAAAGAAACAAATACAAAAGTTGTTACAAACATGCATATTACAATCTACAATAAATAGAATTGTCTAAATTTCACTCAACAAGCTGAACTAAGCTACCACTTGCGTCGAAAGTGCTCGAAAGCCAAGTCGAGAACGGTATATCGAATTGAAGACAAAACATGTTTCGCCGGGTGGATAGGAAGGTGAACCCCGGCGAGTCGCAACACGAGAGTTCGCGGCTTCCCCTTCGCTGTTCGGATTACGGTGGGTTAGGCTAGGGCTAGATTATCTCAGTGACGGTAAGTATAGGTTGGATCGGCAGTTCTAGCCATCCCGCGGCCATACCAGGAGCATTGCTTCTTCGAACACGTAAGTCCGCCGCACTCGCTGAGCGCGCCGAGCCACGCGATAATTCATGAGACTTTATGCGCACCTTGTGTAATGCCAGCTCCATCGGCTTTTTCTTGGCCTTCGCTGTATCCTGAGAAAGGGAGAAGGGCAGGGAGCGAGCAAAACCTTCGGATTCATTGGCTTCGATTGGCTGTTTAAGCAAACGTGAGATTTAAAAAAAAAAAATTAAAAAAACACGCGAAATATTAGCATTAAGAGTTAAAACATAGAAAGGATATTTGAGGTTTTCCTGTTTGCGTAATTGTATTTTTTTACTAATTCATTATCGCTTCATTAAAATAAGTATTCATTAGAATAAATCACTTCATTATTAAAGTAGATCTTGCGTCATGCAAATTAAATTACTGAGAAATACCATATACGATGATTGAAGTAATTCTGGATTTGTAATTTATTTTCTGAAATTGAACGTAAGTGTAATTTTATATATATTATTTTCTCCATCTCTCAAAAAATGTCGATTTCTTCTACATTGAATAAGTAATTCGCAATTAATCCGAAATTTCTGAAGTGACCATTAAAGTTTATTAGCCGGCGTCCTAGCAAGAGATTTCGAACCATTTAAAATTGAATCTATAATTAAATAATATTTAAACAGCAATTAAGTAGTTAAATATTATTTTCCAAATTAATATTTATAATGAATTGCCGAAATGATAATCAGCTGGATAATCCAATCATCTCTTTTTTATGAAAAAAATTTACTCTAAAAATAACATCGGATTAAATGATGAGAAAGGGTAGAGGAGAACAAAACAAGACAAAGAAAGGGGAGTTTAAGTACTCGCGGGAGCTCTAACATTACTCTGTAACGGTGAGATAATTTTTCTTCTGATTACCGGCGCAAGCAATATTTCAATTAGTTGTCAATTTAGTTGTCGGCGCCTGACGGACATATACGTATGCCAGGGTACCGCGGTCGGGAATAATTAACAATAAATTATCCGGGGGAACTATCATTACGCCGACTAATCGCGGCAAATTGACCGTTATATTATTAAGCAGCTTGTGGACGCTAATTGCGTGCCGCGTGCGAATCCTCTTCAGAGACTGCGACGTCTGGAGAGAAAGGAATCGTCGCAAATAACCTAGATGAATAATTGAGAGTCGTGTATGATCGCGTTCAGGATTGTAAATTATGCAAATTGTTCGAACGGAGTTAAATTGTTACAAGAAGAAGCGCTAAGATGATAAAAAGATCAAACACATTCTAATATCTGTGCTTGCAACTGTTTCTCAGGATCTTATCTTGGACGTTAAAGAATGATTCGTTAATGTAAGACTAGAATTAATGAACTGTATGATATCTTTAATATACCCGTATATAAGCATTTTTATTATACTATAATTAGATGATTATACAATTAAAATAGTTTTTCTGATTTTATTTTAACAAATGTTTTTATATATCAGATTTTAACGTAAATAAAAACTATTTTAATTGTATATGTGATAATCATCTAATCTAATATATTATTTTATAAATTGTGTTATACAGTAGTAAATAATAATATATAAAAAATATTTGATTTATATTTGAAAAAAATCTATGTATAAATTAAAATTAAACTAAATAAAGTTGTTAATTTTAAAACTGGTCAATACTTTTCCTGAAAGTAAAAGAACAAATGTTTCCACTTGATCCTTACAGAGGCCGCCACATTGCGTGAATGCGGTTACAATCTATGTGATACAACACAAGATGGCGTAGTTAGTATCGCCAAGTGTGTACATAACAAGTCGTTTATTGACTACAATTTCACAAAGTATAGCGGCGAAAATATATCGATACATATATTTTAAATCCTAAAATAAAATCATATAAATATAATAGCAAATATAGATCAGAATTGATATTGCGTAATTATATATAATTTAAAATAAAGAATAAAAATTATACTTTCTTTCTTTTTAAGAAATACAATGCTATGAACGAGCTGTACATATTTCAAAACTGCAAAATGAAACTAAAATAAAAAAAAACATAAATATAATCATAGTTAAGATAAAAAAAAGGTCAATATATTATCTAATTATATTTATTTTAAAATAAAAATTAAGACTTTTTTGTAAAATATAAGTCATGAGAGTTTTACGATATACTGCGATACATGTTTCAAGCTCATAAAATAAAGCTCATAAAATAAAATAAAAAGACATGAACGTTATAGTTATAATTATAGACAAAAGTTAACATAAATCATGCAATTACGTATGTCTTACATTAAAATTTAAGAATTGCAGTGGTCTTCTTATAAAATGCAAGAGATGAAAGTATTTACACAAGAAAAGTATGTTTTTTTTTATTGAGAAAACATAACGGCATTGAATGATTAATTACTTGTCGTGCAACTCGTTTGCGTAACAAAGTAATGATGAGCTTATCGCTTCCGTTCGCTATCATCGCCATTACACTAAAGTAAATGGAGAATTAAGTTGTGCGACTAAGTATGCAATTTATGGCGATAGGCGCGGGTCGAACGGCTTCCATTACACTGCACCCCGTAAACAGATACCCGCGAAAGATATTCATATCGAACTATAGATATCACATTGCCGTTAAAAATGAAGCGTAAGAGGAAATTGGCGGTCACGTGACGCCAATTGCGTCTCCCAGCGTCATTGCAGCGTAACCGCAAGGCAATTTATTGTACAAGGTATATGATTTATTTGCTCGGTATAACGATAATTTTATATATTATTTAATGCAAGAATACCATTACATTTTAATCTCAAATTACAACTATAATTGATCGTATTAAATGATACATTTTAATATATATTTTTCATCTGTATTTATAATTGCTTTATGCAATAAAATTGTAATGTAGATTATGTAAAGTATAAATGTTTTTTCAATAATAAACTATCCTACGCGTGTATTATATCACTTTCATTTTATAAGAAAAATATAATTCTTAATTGTTTTTACGTGTGTAACAATGTCATAATTTGTGCTATTTTTTTATTAAAAAAATTTAATATGTGTCAATATATTATGAAATATTCACAACTTGAATACAGATTTGCATTCGAATAAAATAATCGACTAATATTCACAATGAATCATATAATAATAAAAATTTCAAGTGTTACCTCAACAATATGATTTTTCTATTCTTTATACAGTACACGTGTAATTGATATGATATTTGTGTAATTTTCATCACTTTAACAAATATTCAAAAATTATAAATGATTTCTAAATATATTTTAACAGTTCAGAAAATATTAATATAATTTGTAGATACTTTAAAAAATAAATGTATAGTATTGGGTTGTCCGGAAAGTTCGTGCCGATTTTGAAGGAAAATTGAAACGCAGAAGATTTAAATTTTAGTATACATTTATTAAATTATATAGGTTAGCACGAACTTTCCGGACAATCCAATATATAAATGTTATAATTACTTGATGTTTTTATTTTCAAAAAAAAAAACAAATGTACAGAAATGATTCAGTCGTGCGTTAATTGCATTTAAGTAATTTGTACTGGTAAGTAAAGTAAAATTTGTTAAAAATTGATAATTAAAATGAGCCCCAGTACAGAGGTAGAAGAATTAAATGTATAAGACTGCGGTGATTTTCGAAAATATACCTATTAATATAATAGAGAAATAGTATACAACATTTCAATCAAAGTACTTGCTTTTCGAATCTATCACTTTTTGCTATTTTTGAGACAGCATATGGATGCACGACGAAAGAATGCTTCACAGTGAGAGAGAGAGAGAGAGAGAGAGAGAGAGAGAGAGAGAGATTGTTCACATCGAAATCACAATTTTAAAATCTTAATCTCTCTCTCTCTCTCTCTCTCTCTCTCTCTCTCTCTCTTGAGGCATTTTTTCCGACACAATATTGCCTCAAAAATTATTTTAGTTGCTTCAATGATGACTTTACTGTGATGAAAATAGCTAGCATGTAATGGCTAATAGTATCTTTTCAGCGTTATTATTATTTAGTTATAAACTAATAGTAGTAATTAAACTAATAATAGTTAATTGTCTAACTGCGAATGGTTATATATATTTAAAAATGCAGGTTGGTCAACTTAACTAATGAAAAAAAAATTGGGCGTGGAAATTTTTAAATACGCTCTTATTAACACTATCTAAAATTGATTGCGAGAACTTATTTATATACGCCTAATAATTTAAAAAAGTTCCAAGTATTCGTATATTAAAATGTATATAGAAATTGGCTCAGTACGCTAAAATCTACTGTAAATTGCACTTTTACCAATTGATAATAATTAATATGGAAAACGAGGGAAATCATACAGATATCATACATCGTTGTGCCATGTATATCATTGTGAAAAGTTGCAAACGATGTGCAAGATCTTGCAGATGGAACAACAATGTTGTATTGCACCTTTCAAGTGCTACTTGTATGCGACATCGACTTTTACCGGAGCGAGCGATTTTGCGCTCGAAACGATTTCAATTTCTCCTCGTGCCAGCTCACGGAGCCGCCGCGATTCACCGTAATACGGGTCCCCCGATCAAAGTGTGGAGCCGCGCTCACGATCTCGTACAATCGCATATCCGAGCGACTCGAAAGTGCGAAGCGTTTACACCGGTATTTGAACTTCGCTGATGACGGTAATCACGCTCGGCTCGACACTTCAATTGCACGTTTCGTCGGGTTCCTGCGCCTCGGTTATTTTACGATCGGGAGTAACCCACCACGGTGGTCAGGATCGCGTCCTTCTCGCCTTCTCTGTTGATCTCAGGCCGCGGATCTTCTTCCAATTCCATTCGATCCATCTTTTTATCGTCAGATTAGAAATCCGTACGCCTACGCTATTTGAATGAAATTCGTTGTATCACCGTGTATTGAACTGGTTCAATATCAATATATTAGCTTATAATGATAGTAGCAAAGCATCGTGTGTTATTACATGTCGGTTCTATGGATAGGTGACAAGTGTCATTGCGCAAGAAAGACTAGATGATATGTCAGCCATTATGACATAGTATTGTATATATACTATTGTAATTTGCATTTTATCGTGTTTCTATACCCGGTCGATTTAAAGAAGAGCAGAAAAGTTTCACGGAAAATTATAGAGGTGAAATATTTTTTTATATACTGAGCAAGTGTAACATTTAATAGCTAATTTGAGAAAACTGAGAAGTATTTTAAAAAATATTTGTTGCTTTATCTGTCAAAGTGAAAGCTGAATATAATGGTTTTCTATCACAATAATGCCACAGAGATACTACGCTCCCCGAAGATCGTGCGGTCACATTGGCACTATTTGAATCTTTCTGTACGAATGAGTTATTACGGCAAATTGCCATTGTCGCGAATTCCCACCGCGAGCTACCGTTATCTTTTTGGCACATGGTACCTCATGGTACGATTCAATTGAAATGAAATTGGAATTAGGTATGGTCTGTAGTGTATCCTGTGTGGTATGCGGTTTCAATGGCTGGTGATAACCAAAGAGAATCGGGGAAATCAAAATGCATTCAAATTGTAGGCATTTAGAGGATTTCTATAAAAATCATCTATTTTGGACGATTTTATATAACATTAAAGAAATTTTTGTAAATGGTGAAAAATAAATACTCAAATTTTTACATATTAATGCAAATTACAATTTCCTATGTTAATTTGTTTTATAAATATTAATTTCTGTCGCTCCTTCTGATTATATAATCTACGAAAGGAAAATTTATTGCTATTCCTCACTATACAACTTCATAGTGAAGGATATGTTTAGCTATATCTATAATCTCCATCAAGATCATACTGAATTTATTACACATTTAAAAACAGTTAGAAATATTAGAAGTCAGACTTGCGACTACTTATAATTCTTAACATGTAATAACTTATGAAAAAGGATCTATTTATATTAAGCTCTATAATTTACAACGTTTCATAAATACTACTTTCATTCTTATCATCTCTTTTAAACATTGTTAAAAGCGTATTTACAAGGTCTTTTAATCACTAGGGATATATCCGTCTACAACAGTTTATTAAGAATACTCTCAGAATAAAAAAGTAAAAAATATATTTATTCTTAACGTTCAATTGTATAATATCTTTATTCTTAAATATAATTTTACTATATTTAAAATTATAATAAATAATTTTATTATAACTTTAAATATAATTTTATTATATAAATCAATGCGTATATATATTCATCATTATTTGTTTCTTCATAAAAAAATGTTGCGTAAGAGCGCTTCGAGGACTTGTATTTTATGTACTTTATATGTCTTTCGTTAATTACACATCAGATTCCACAAGAAAATCCTTCAATGATCCACTCTGCAATTTACGATCTCATCCATCTCACCATCAATGTACTCATTCTTCCATTCTAAAGCTCATATAGAAGCCTGACGTGTGCATGTATCTATCTATAATTAATGACGTGTTCCAAGGTCTGATAATGGGAAATCTCCGCGTCCTTCCGCCAGCACTCAAGGATATACGTGCGTACACGTTTCTATTAAAAAGGAGCAACATCGGTCGAATGGACGCGACGACACGGTCGTTCCATGGTGTTTCAGGAGGATGCTGCGACATTATTATCCCTTCCGTGTATATCGCGAGCGTGAGCGTGAGCACAACCTCGGGAGAGTCGCTGCTACGCACGCACGCACACGCGTGCGTTCACGGCCGGCCGCGCAGCGCGCAACACCGGTTCAACCGGAATCAAAGCACCATCTCTCGAAGCCTTAGCCGGTGCAATGCAACGCGGTGCTGCTCGTCCGATCCGCGTGGGCTCTCACGAGCACGTACACGCATCCGCGGGAACACGCGCGGAAAGCCCAAGCCGAAGCCCGTTGCCCGGGCAGTCGGTGGGCTTTGATGTGGCCGCCGGTCTGCTGCCTTCGCCAACCCGAATACCTTTATATACGTCCCATGCTCCGCTTTTTCTTTCTTCTCTCTCTTTCTTTCTGTTTCTTCCTACGTATCGTTCGATCGTCGTCTACTATGGTCATCCCTCTCCCTTTCGTTGTGAGGATTCGATGTGCTCTCTTTTCCCACACAGCAGAAATATTCTGAATATATCATATGGATATCTTATAAATGATGCGATATTTTTAGGCTGTTTCTGCGATATAATTTGAATATTTCTAAGCTTTTTGGAAACCCATGTGTCATTTTATTTTTGTTGCATGTCTAATGATGAATGATAAAGATAAAATAACGCATTAGGGACATTCTCTCTCTCCTGGGTGAAGTTTCCAAATCCTACTGTGTAGTTTCCGTTCTCTGTATATACGCAAAAATACATAGTACAGATTTCATTCCTCTCTCACACGGGTGAATTTTCCTCGAATTCGATATTTAAGAGAGTGATTCACTGATGTTCTATCTTTCTGCGTGCAACACGAGAGATCTCGTGATGTTGTCGGAAATCAGATGGATGGCGAGATGAGTGCTGAATTCGTAGAAGGATTAGCTTTTTAATTTCTTTATCAATCTGACAAAATGACTACGTGGTCATAGTTTTGAAGAACCAGTAATAATATGATTCTAAAGTTGCGGTTTCTATTACACCAATTTTGTCTAGGTTTACACAATTTAATTGGGAGAATTACACACAATATTTTATAGTAATAATACATTCCAATGAAAATCTCTGCACGTTCGTATATTATATATATAGAGAAAGATTTATTTGAAAATTGAAAAGTTAAAAATGAAAAGATAAAAGGTAGAAAATATACATTATTTTTTGTGTGGATGATCTTAAATTAATGGGAAAAACATCTGTCGAGTCTAAGAGTTTTACAAGCTCCTATAGTGCAAGATGTTTTTTAAGCAGGTCATTAGTCATCTTAAAGACATTTCACAATTGGAAAATGTTTTGATTGATTTTTCATTTCGTTTATTTCATTTCTATTTATATTTTTTAAAATTTCTTTAAGATTTTATTGGACTAAACTTTCTAAGATTT
>Ga0157364_1005838_pt1 | contig 12590 bp, 9 predicted proteins | sample AttsexASBM2_FD_111476 | JGI IMG/M metagenome (GOLD analysis project Ga0157364, IMG submission 111476) | Fungus gardens microbial communities from leaf cutter ant in Ribeirão Preto, State of São Paulo, Brazil - Atta sexdens ASBM2 | ecosystem: Host-associated > Fungi > Mycelium > Unclassified ... | reverse complement strand
GGAAAGGGGATGTGAGGTAGAGGGGTGGTGGGTTGAGAAGGAGAAGAGGACGGAAGAGGAGGAGAGAAGGGGGAGGAGAGGGGGGGGGGGGGAATTCTTTCGTGAAAGAATAAGTAAGAAACATGAAGTAAGTTTTTTTTCCATTAAATAATTCCATCGAGAAAAATGATAAATATAATAGTAACACACTATTTTCTTCTTATATTTTCCCTTCCACAACAAATTATCTCTTTAATGCAGTAAGAACATTTTGTATTTGTGTTTGAAACGATCTACTCAGTTCTTGTTAAAATTTTGTATCAAATTTTTAACATCCGAATATCGAGTTAATATGATTATTTGTATATTTAATTATGTTATTAAATTGATATTGAATATTTCTTAGTATTAAAATAATTATTTCTGAGCAAGTGAACAAATAATATGAAAATGTTTTTTAAAATATGAATTTTAAATGAATAAAATGTGTTAATTTGAAATTTTATATTATAAATTTATAAAAACATATTAATTTAGCATATTGTAAATATCAATTTTAATAAAAAAATATGATTGCTTATAAATTATGTTACATCTTTGTATTGATCTTTTTTACAAAATATTTATATTAATTCAACTTATTCATCTTTTTATGTTAAATTAACACAAAAATTGGAGTGGATCGTTTGGGAATAAGTGAAATGTATTAAATTTAATTACAAATCTTCCAATGGTTTGATTGTTTTACAATTTACATTGAGTACAATATAAGATGCAAAAGATGTATTGTAGAATATTTGACAGCGCACAGATGTATTTTCGTATTATGCCATGATAGTTCTTCGTAAGTGCAGCCGCATTGTCTACGATTACATTAATGACATATTCTTCTACAGGATTAGTAAATCAATAATTACTGCGGATCTTTGTTATCTCATGAGGGACTCATGTAATCGTATACGAACGACCGGTTGTCATATACGCGACTGTGAATGCTGATTAATTTGGAGGTCATACGATTAAAAAGAAAAAAATCTGCAAAAATCTCCTTAATAAAACGCGATATTAGATTTAATTGCCTCCATTCGCCCGTTGCAATTTCATAAAAATTTTTACGCCAAATTATTGCAACTGTTTAATTGTTTATGCATAATTATGTAAGAAAATTTCGTGAAAAAGAAACAAGATTTATGCTAATCTCTTTTATTCAATATATATATTCTTTTTTTTTACAATGTAAACTCATTTGAAGCATTCTGTACTATTATTAATACACATTTTAATAATTTTATAACAGATTCATGAACTAAAACTAATTGCGGTTAATAACGAAAATAAATGATCCTCGTAATTCTTCCAGTCTTTGGTGGAAAGCACGTTGCTTTGCATTTGTAATTTCTCCCCGGAAGGAGATTGATGCAGACAGGACATTTATTTCTGATACGCATTTTATTCTTGCACGAAAACTACCACTCGGTTCACTGCTCCATATCTCTGTAATGCATCCTGTCATCGGTGCAGCACGCGACAGAACAGTACGCATTTCCGGCTGCAGCTGCATCAATGGACACGCAAATTAGTTACGCTGCTTGTGTATATACGTATTGTGTTGAATTTCGCAATGCAAACATTTTATTTTCAATATCAACAAAATGAACGTAAATTTTACTCTCCTATTTTCGCGAGGTGCTGCTAATGTTTTGTAATGTTATTTTTTTGAATTAACGTAATTAGGTTTGAACTTCAACTGATGAAGTGACGATAGCATGCAGTATTAAATTTTGTAATTGCTTGGTGCAATAACAATTTTTATTTAAAAGAAAATGTATTTGGATAATGAACCCTTTTAATAAACATGATGATTTTCTGATCCTTTATTATCGTTCTTTTACACTATCGTTCATGTTTCATATTAATTTTCATTACTTTTTTATAAGTATACAAAAAATTGTTAATTAATTCTTACATATACTTTAACATGTTAAAGTATATAAAATTGTGTATTTATTTAAAAAAATAAATATTATAATTCATTTTTTGATAATCTTAATATTTCAAAGAAAAGAAATATATAAAACACGAATGATAATGGCGTGCATAAAGGGTTAAAGCAGACTTCGTGGAAATGTAGACCCTTATACCTGAGGGGCTTAGAAGAGAGCGTGAAATTCAGTCAGGTATTCAAAGTTTGACAAATAGGACTAGTCGAGTTTGGATCGTGTGCTGGATGGGACGATCGGCAGAGCGGATCTCCGGCCACGATAGGACAATAGACAATTCACAGATCTTATTGAAATATCGGATGCTTTCCCCGAAGTGGAACTAAACAGTAGTGTCGCTAGAGCAGATGACTGTGCCATCGCAGATTGCTAAGCGAAAAGATACGCAGTGAAGAATTTTTGTCTTGTAAAAATATAAAAAACATCACGTTCACGAAAAGATACGCAGTGAAGAATTTTTGTCTTGTAAAAATGTAAAAAACATCACGTTCGCGTCGTAATATAAATAATTACTGATATCAAAAGAACAATGGTAACCCAATCCTTTAAATTAAAAATAACATTTTATTATCTTTAACTTCCATATGTTTCAAAATGTAATCCTTCTGTTAATTTTAAAGTAAATAGCACCATATGCGCGCGCGCGCACGCACGCATTAACATACGCACTTAATAAATAATAAATTTGATTAAAATTTAATTTTCTTGAATTAGATCATTTAATTTCCATTGTTTTAATTAAATTAATATATCGAGAAAGAGCAGTGGTGACTTAAATAAAAATAATTAAAAAACTCAAATTAGGTATAATTTAACAATATGAATTTAACAGTGTATATTGTTTATGCATATTTTATCCTCTCAATGTGATATCATCACGATAAAATATGCATAAACAATAGATTTTGTTTCGTAATGCGAATATATTGAAATAAAGTATTCGCATGGATATGTAAATTTAACGGTTGTTAGTCGATTTTGTTTGTCTTGTTCTTTATGCAGCGGAACAATTTTGAAATTCTAGTTATATCCCATGTATCCCCAAGCCTGAATTTGCAATGAAAGTGGATTCGCCGGTGTTACTCGCATGATTGCGCTGCTTAGTAATGGATACATAAGATGTGAATGCAACTCCACTAGTCAACAGTGAGAAATTTTCAGCTGTTTCTTCATGTGGCGATAAAATTTTCTGATAGGTCACCATTCACTAGCAGCGTTTTTCCGAGTGTACTCGGTTCAAGTGAATTCCATACATTTCGAGCACTCTTAGATAGCAAAAGTATACGGCATGATCGCACGCGAGCTCACAAAATTTTCCATTGTATCGCACAAAGATTTTTCGATACAGTTTTACAAGCGCGAGATCTCGTCGCGAGACTTGTAAGCGTCTGTAAAATATTGTTGCAATTTGGAATGATTTTTTTTTCTAATAAAACAATGGATTTGCATGAAAAATATCTCAATTTATAAAATGCAAATAATTGGATGTATTTGTTAGATTGCGATAATATTTTATCTATGTACAGAGATTCAGTTATTCGATCATCGATTTTTTTCAAATATCGAGATTCCTTTATATTCAAATTATTATCGTTTGTTATATCAATATTATTTATATTTATTATTTTATCTATTGTGTTTGTTTTTGCTAGGTGGAAAAGTTTGTACGAATCAGCACAAAACTGAGTATATTATTATTTCTTCCTGGTTGTTTAGATAGTCGATGTACATAACTGGTAGTACTTCACTGTAAGGTTATTGAGATAGATTTTAAACGTAAATACGTATAGAAATCCGTGGAATCGCGTGAGCAAAGCGATTGTATATTTATAGAATTTTGTAAAATTGAATACGGAAAAGATATTATATTAAAAGTCAGTTGTTTAATTTTTTAAAGATAATATCTAAAAAATAAATCATTTTATTATTCATGTTGCATTTAATTACAAATTAAGCTTGTTTAATTTATTAAAATCTCAAAATAATTTACAGCATTAAATCACGACTGAATTCCATTAAAAATGAGGATTGATCAGCTCGGACTTCTTCTTTGGAAGAATTATATCATTCGGAAGCGACAACCAGTAAGTTAGCCGATTATTTAACGAGATATCACTCCATTATTCAAAAGTGACAATTCAAAAAACGTGATTTTTGAATTATTATGAATAAATTAAGTAAATATTAGCATATGAATAAAAAATAAATTAACTTTACTTAAAAAAAAATTATCAAAACTATTACAACTTAAAAAGAATTAAAGATCATTAAGATTATTATAATTAAAAAAAGAGAGATAGTTTTTAAGAATTACTAAACAAAAATGACAAAAATGATATTTGATCTTATTAAGAATATAATCTTTCTGCCAATATTATTTGATTAGTTAATAATTTTTTATCAAGTAAAAAAAATAGTTTCTTCCCTAAGAAATTTAGTTTTTTTTTTCATTTATTTACTTTTTTATTTTTATTTTTCAATTATGTCACTTTTGAAATAAACAAGCGATATTTGCTTTATGTTTTATCAAATAGATCCATTTAAATCAAATGACATAATTTCAGGGAATTTTGGCTCTAATTTTTTTCTGGCCGATAGTGATTTTTATGATTCTCTTCACATTGCGCGATAATGACGATCCAGAGTATCATCCGACGTGTCAATTTCCTGCGAGGTCGATGCCGCAAGACGGCCTTCTGCCTTTCATGCAGAGTTACATATGCAGTGTCGGAAATCCTTGTGATCCGCTGTCGAAATACGAGAAGATACCCACGTATAAAAACGCCACGTTAGTTTTTATTTTGACGACTATATCGTTAATTCTATATCGTTCATTAAAATTCGGAAATGCTCATTCTTTCTTTTTTTCTCTCTTTACAATAATAGTTTAGGTCCTTTAGTCGTGGAACTGCAACCGATGCTCAATAACAAAACAATTATCTCCGCTGTGGAAACGCTGCCGCAGAGTATTCAACTTTTGAAATCGATGGCGCAAGTACTCACCAAGCCAGAGATTAAGGCGATTTTTGGTACGATTACATAAAAAATGAGCTAAAATTTAGCTTGATACTTGAGCAATAAAATATCTGAATATGTTGACAGATAGAGGAATCCGTTTAGGCGACTTGTTCAACAATCACGATCAAATTAAGAATTTACTCAGATCTCATATGCCAAAAGCAAGGAATGGTTTAATCGATGGTTTATTTGAGTCATCCGTCAAATTAATATATGTAAGTAATTAAATATCTGCTTAAACAAATATGCTATTAATTAGTTCGAGACACTTAATCATTTCTTTCATACTTAGTTATTTTTATTAGTCTTGCGCTTAAATGATGATCATTAGACACACACTTATAAAACAAGTGTCTAAACAGTTATATTAGCAAATGTACGTACTTTTTCTTAAATTTATTTTTCGCAGCACGAAAAAATTATTTTTATTAATTTTTATTTGCTATACGTAATAAAAACATTTTGTATTTATGTAAAATTGGTGTAACATTTTTGTATTGATTTTTTAACACGTTCGAGTGTTAATTTAACATAATGTGATTACATTATTTGAATATTTTGTGTTAAAGTAATATTCAATATTTAGTGTTAAAATAATATTTATACAATTTATAAATAGGTCAATAGTTTAACATGAAAATAATATATTTTAAAACGTAAATTCTAAGACGAAGGAATAAAATGTTAATTTTACTGAAGAAATTGTTTTTATAATTTGCTTACAAATTGTATCAGTTATTCAATTATTTATATTTTTGTTTTCGTTTTTTACATATAATAATATTTGTGTTACTTCCTAACATAATTGAAATAATATGATACGTAAAATATGCTAAATTTAACATAAATTTTTTAACTGTGTAGCTAATTCAAACTTTTGGTTCGACTAATATCGACGGCGTCATTTGCTCCCCGGAAAGTCTAAAGAAATATTTGATTCCATCCAAAGAGGAGGATATTACGGAGCTCTCGAATATTCTTTGTAACATCGATCCGCTAGCAATCCCTGATATTTTGGAGAATCTTTCAAAACACTTGGATTTTACTGGTTTATTAGAGATGGTCGATCGCGCGATGGCGAAATTTCGCGATTATAATTTCTTCCAGGATTTGAAACGAGCAGCAGAAACTATCCTCGATTTAAAAACAGCCAAGAAATACATACCTGAGTATTTGAGGATCCGTGAATGGCTGCCGAAAATAATTTTGGTCTTTCAAAATGTAACCTTCAAGGAAATTGATTTAAATTTGTGAGTCGATTTGTAACGTTTTGTTTCTCTAAATTCATTTCTTCAAATTTCCAATTAAATCTCTCGATATTATATTAACAGTTCTCAAAGAATATAAATGTGGCGCTTTAATTTCAGCATTAATAAAGCTCTCGTGGTTCTCGATCCCATATTTGCGTACGAACGAGATTGGCCGATAGCTCGAAGTGGATTTTTGAAAATAAACAAACTCCTGAAGATAGTGAAGGAAGTTTTGAAAAATCACGAAGTCAATTCCACGCCGGATGATTTCTTCACCGTGATAAATCGGTTGCGCGGGGCAATATCGACTTTCTCCTCGAGTCCAGATAATTATGAAAATATCACGCAGATATTAGATATATCCTTTCTGATTCTGCAGGATGGTATGAAGCTCACTAATAAACTACTGAATCGCCACGCAGATAATTTTAAATTGCAAGTATCTTTTCTGGACATAACATATAAACGGATAAATTACTAATGTCTAACTGTCCATAATATTAATTTTTAATTTTCAGAGCTGCCGAAATTTTCGATGGACTCAAAAACTTCTTTTCCGAAAACATAGTAAATTCAGTCACATATATAATATCATTGATAGATAACATTGTGCAAATGACTCATCACGTTGCTATTCTTCACGAAGATACTTTGAAGAGATTATACGAGATTTCTAATAGACATGAGAATTTGGTCCAAAAGATATTGACAAATCTTCAACCTACTGTATACAGAACGATTATTCGATCTTTATCGCGATTAGATCTTGTGGAGGTTTGTCAGATTTATTATATGATATGTTGCAATGTTATTGTATTTAAACAATTTAATGACTATTATTTTTTAATTAGGCTAATAAAGTTATGCTTTTCTAAACTTTTCTTATAGCGTCTCGTAGATAATTTAAGAGAAAGAAAACCTGATGAAGTGTTTTGCCAAGAGGACACAATGAAAGAGATATTCGAGAATTATATTGAATTTCAAGATAAATCTAATGAAATAAATGAATTATTCTGCGATAATTACGGAAGAAAATTCATTATTGATGTCTATAACAGTTTTGAATTCGAGAAATATGGGACAATTGTGTGTATAACAATTGATTGACGATTAAATAATAACTTGTTTTAATTTTTATATAATTAAAGAAATCACATTTTTTAGGTAACGAATACTTTGTCGACCATGGTCGCCATGGCATTCAAACGACCAATCAAGATCGAAAATGCAAATTTAACATCTGTTGTAAAAACTGTCAAAGGATTCGTGACTTATCTGAATACGCGAAAAGTAAAGTATTTAAATTGGAGCATTTTTCAAATCAGTGATGAATGGAAAAAAACTTTCAACGAAATGCAACATCAAGGAAGATTAGATATGTGAGTAAGGAAAGAATAAAAACTCCAAGCAATATAAATTTTACTTACAGATACTTGTATATTTATTCAAATTAAAAATTATAAAATATTTTAACTTTTTTTGTACGTAAACGTTTTTTTTTCTTTAGCTTGGGAATTCATCTGAGCATAGCAAAGATGCTGGGACTTCGCAGTTTATCGTACATATCCGTCAAGCCAGATCTGGAAAATATGGATTTTTTAGCTGAAACAATTTTGCAAGACATACGAAGTAATCCTACCAGTTGGATCGAGGAAGTGCGCCAACACGAAGCTGAATTAATCGAAACGTTTTATCTTACCACCACAGATAAAAAAAAGGTCGGTTTAAAATATAATTAAATCTTATTTTGATTTTCAGATTTGCATAATATAATGTTAGATCGATTGTATAATATTAGATTTTAACATCTCAATACGATCTTCGTTAAACAGACGTTGCAGATCCTAGAATATTCTAATTTCACGCAAGTGTACTGTATGGAATCGAATTTGCCGGAACTACTAAATTTTCCTAAGGAATCGAATAGTACGATTCTGAAGGAATTGACATGCTATCTATCCAAAATTGTTCAAAGGAATTTGGAATTGAACGTGACCAACATTGAAAACGAGGAAACCACCTACAGACGAAAGGAATTTAATTGGACCGCCTTCAATGAGAAGATAATAGAGATTTACCAATATATCGATACTCTTGTACATCAAGAAGATCAACATTATAATTTAAAGAAATTGGATAAATTAAAACAGAATTTTAAAACTTCGTGGACGACGAACATAACAGCGAAAGACGCATGGGAGATCAGGTAAAAAAAATTTTCAATGCGTAAAGATCTTTTATAAAGCCACATTAACCTATTTTTTATTTGACTCTGAAATTAATTTTTAAATGATTGAAGCATATAATTGACAATGATTTTGTAACGAAATGTGAATAAGAATTTTATTAACTTTATTTCACACACGCACACACACGCACATATACACACGCACGCACACACACAATGTATCAACTTTTCTTTGAGAGTAGCGTTATGATAATTTTCGATTTCCAAGAAAAATATATAAGAAACTGTAAAAATAAAACGATCCTCGAACGATTGTGAAAAACGCACCCTCCTTTAACACAAATTTTCCAATTGTATATGTCTGCAGCGTAGGTGTAATCTGCAAGTTTTTTGACGTGATGGAGAGTCCGTTGTTCGGAATCCAAACGAAGAAAAATTGGAAGAACATTTACGGATTCGCGTGGGCAACCTCGGTGATCTTCGACAATATCGAGAAGATCATTGATCAGATCCAGAACCGCGATCACGTGGCAAAGCTTTCCGATGTTTTGCAGGAGATGCCACAGACTGAGATGCTTGTCAGCACGTTCCTAAGAAATTTATCTCCGGTCATTCTTGATGTAATCGACATGATAACTCTACGGCCGGTACCTCTTGTAAGTGACATTTTCCAAATATATCTTGCTCGATAAATTTCAAGGAACTTCTATGAAATATATATATATATACGTGAACGCTTTTGCTATTAGATATCGGCTCTTGATGATTACAAAGAACGTGAGATAATGTGGCCCTGTATCATGAACAAAAGTGTTGGCGCTGCATTAGAATTAAGAAACGGAAGTCAAGAAGTTGTTAGAGAGCTCGAAAGGATCGCATGCGACCCAAGTCTGTTTATCAAAGAGTGGAGAGAGCAACCGGTGATAATGAGAGTCCGAAAAATTGTGAGTTTTTATTCTATTTAATTAACTATTTAATAAGCAATGATTATTTTTTTTTCATAAGTAAAAAACTTTTATTGCCGTTAATAAATAAATAATATTAACAAATTATAAAAAAAAATAAAAAATATAAATTTGAAAATAATAAATCCTAAGTTATAAATTCATAACTATATTAAGCATGTGTTATTATTTTTTAGTTCGAGCATGATGAAAATGTAGATTTACCACCGTTCAACTGGACTTTAGGCTACACGAAATTTCGACGATTAGTGACAAAGTTCAATAATCTGATAAACGACGCTAAAAACGTTGTTTTGGCAGAAGAACCGAAATTGGCAAAATACATTAATACACTCGCGACAGAATCAGATGACATTATCGAGGAGAGATTTCCAAGCATGCAACAGGATTGGAAGTATACAAATTACATTTTGTATTACGTAATAAGTAATTAGTCGAACAAAAGTATCGTACTATAAAATGGAGTGACTTTGGCCCAGATTTTGATAATACTCAGACAATATATGTAGATGTTAAAATTGGGATATAAAACGTCTTAAAAATATCTTAAAAACATTTTAAAATGTCTTATGTTTCAATTTTGAACGTAAATGTTATTAAGATATTTTTTAAATTTGGGCCAAAATTATTTTATTTTATTTTACAATAATTTAAACTTTTAATCTAGATATTCTTAAAAAAGAAACATTATAGAGACATCTTTATATTTTAATTTGTAGTAATTATTTTAAAAGTATTAATTTTTGTTTAAGAAATACCTTAGATCACATCGACTTGGAGATTGACAAGGGGATTGCGTCTTTCGGCAGCGATCTTTCTGCAAATGAAATTTGGAAACCATCAGTTAATGTTACTGATCGTGTCTTCATTTTTATTAAATATTTATCTAACGTCATTCACAAAAGCATACATATTATAACCGACATATTGAAAAACGGTAAATAGATTTTTAAATAATAATTATTATTACAAAAAAAAGTAACGCTTGTGAAGTATGATTCTTTGAAAATTAATGATTATTTGATTTGTTATGTTCTATTTTTCAGGCACAGGAAAGATCAGTTTATTATCCTTATTAGGATTCGATAATATTTCTCCTATTACTATTTTTCACGATCAGTTACCTTTTATTCTTGCAACGCTGGTGAACGGGTTATCTGATCCTGTAATAGATGATCATATTGTCACAACATTGGAAAGTAATACTACAATCACATGCTCAATGTTGTTCGATTGGTTATCAGATTTTAGAGTCGGTCTGAGCATTGAGGAGTATAGGATTTTAAAAAATTTTACTTGCGATCTTGATCCTGAAAACTTTAACGTTTACACGGATCTTTATATGGCAGAAATAACGATCTGGAATAAACCTGCTAACAAATATCGCTCTTATGTAGCTTCAACGATTGGTGATGTATTCGATCTTGCCGGAGCTATCAGTCTCACGATGAGACACAACATAATTATCGAACCTCCATTTTCGAAAAAATATTTGAACCACATGGTACAGATGCTGAAAGAGAGTCTGGAGATTTCAAATGCAGAAGGTACTTTCCACAAGGTAAATATGATTAAACAATAGTCACATTTTAATGTAAAAATAAAGCTAATAACGAGCAAACTAATAAATGCAAGATGTCGTAGTAGTAGCAGTAATAGGGAAGAACTATATCAATTCCTATATGTTCAGACATACAGGAACTTATATGCTTCTATCCATCTCTCCATTATTATATATATGATTTATAAGAAAAAGGATCCAACCATCTCCTTCTGAATTTTTGATATGTTGTTCTTCAGACAAAAATAAGCGACATATATTTTTTTATACATTTTTTTATGTCCTAATTTACTTTTAAGGGGTAAAATATCCCTTCAAAAAAATAGATTCTTTCTTTCAAAATAAATGTTGTCGAAATTGTAAGAGATTGAAAAGAAAATATTTTTCCACATAAAAGTGAAATGTTTTCAAGAGTACTTTATAATAAAGATTCACTTAGAGCTAAAGAGTTTTTCTGCGACTTCTGCTAAGTACGGATTATGGAATTTGAACGACGGTTACGAATCGTTCTCACACGGAACCACAAGATATCCTATCAAAGAAGTAAATATTTATATGATATAAATGCAAAGCAATATATGGAAAATCAATAACGAGTAAATTCAAGATATTATAAGGTATTAAGTAATTTATTAATATGACAAATTAAAATATAATTAAGAATAATTGTACGTTTCAATTACACAGAGTCTTCTATATTAGTCAAAGAAAAAGACTTGCTTTGCATTTTACAAGCTATATAAACATTTAATTATTTGTCATTATTTATTTATGTTTTATGAAAATAAAAGTTTAATATTTAATTCTGACATAAGCAATGTAATAATGGCTATTCTTTTTCAGGAACTGAAACTTGGTCAAGGATGGACAAATTACAGATTACTGGTGGAAGGCGTGTCGGAGGTTCTAATTCATATTGGCAATGCGTTGAAGAATGCAGAAATACACAATTACGAATTAAAAACTTGGGAATTAGCGGAGAACGATGATACGCGTCAAGTGCTAAAGATTCTAGAGGCTCATCCGGAAGAAACAGTTGCGTTAATTGCCACCCTTAGCACGCTTAACGATGTGACTGGTGAATTTATGCCCTTCAAGGATGTTAGAAAGATGATGTGCACTCAGCATTTTAATTCTGATTATTGGTCCACAACAAATAGAACGCGTTTCTTGCAGGAAGTATGTTCCTTCGATCCCTACCAGCTGTTGAGGACTGCTACGAGCGACGAATACTATGTACGTACAATAAAATATTATTTGAATAAGTTATTTAATCCTCCAGACGGTGAGTCTATTAGATTTAATTATATATCATGAGATTTTTTTTTCTCTGTGATAAATTTATTTAAAATATGTTAGATGTATTGGTCCAACATCTAACTTTAGTCGTAATTGCTTCTCGTATTTAGTTGATTTATTCATATAAATGATCTTATTTCTAATCTTAATATTGTATATTCTATATATTACATTTACGAACTTGAATTATTGTTATTAAAATAAATTTAGCATTAAATTTCAGTTTTGGATTATATTTCAAGATCGATAATTAATAATAACAGTTTACTTGATTTGGAAATTAATAAAATTGACAAAAGTGTTATTGCACCAAGTGTTATTGCACCAAGT
>Ga0157364_1005837_pt1 | contig 12590 bp, 13 predicted proteins | sample AttsexASBM2_FD_111476 | JGI IMG/M metagenome (GOLD analysis project Ga0157364, IMG submission 111476) | Fungus gardens microbial communities from leaf cutter ant in Ribeirão Preto, State of São Paulo, Brazil - Atta sexdens ASBM2 | ecosystem: Host-associated > Fungi > Mycelium > Unclassified ... | reverse complement strand
ATTATTATTATTATTATTATTATTATTATTATTATTAGCTTTAATGTATCAGCAAGACTAGGAATGTTACTTCATAAAAATAACTTTTTTTAAAAAAATAACTCGTATCAATTTTATCAATTTTAAAAGGTAATGCATTATTTAGAAAGTAACAATTGGTTATTTTTTTCGTAACTTTTTTGTAATGCTAAAGCAGTGCTGAAATTTACAACTTTCAACTGACTTTCAGTTTGATTTCCGTTCTTTACTAACTGGCGCGCAGTCTAAATGCCGGACGGGAACTAAACTAAAAATCGGCTGAAAGCTGTACAAATAAATTCCAGTACTGTGCCAAAGAAAAAAAAAAGTTAGATTTTAAAATTATATTATTTAAAATTATATTATTTGACTCTAAACACACACACACACACACACACACACACACACACACACACGCGCGCGCACGCACACACACACACACACACACACACACACACACACACACACACACACACCCGCGCGCGCGGATCTTCCAGGCTAAATCTAAATTTTGTTTTGTATATGAAGAAAGGAAGTTTTATCAAATTTTTTGATATTACAATTTATGCAGGTATATTGCTAAATCTCAGAACTTTAAAATAAAAAAAAAAGAATAAAAAAATTTATTCTAAACCGAAGCTATCTTCTAAACCCAATGTACATCCATGATGTGTTTTCAATATTTTTCGAAAAATGTGTATGGGTTAATAATCAATATTAAATCTTAAAACTCTGAATTAGTCTCTCTAGCAAGCTTTTCTTTATATTAATATTTCTATATAATATGTATATATTATATGTATAGAAATATGAATTGCAGATAATTTACACGCAAACACAGATTTTATTAGAAATTTTTATTTAACATTGTTTTTAAACATTAATGTCATGCATTAAGAATGTATTTCAATGTTTACTGCCAATACTGAAAATTTATGTTACTTATGTGTTCATGTTACTTATATGTATATTAACTACAAATTTTAATTATTGGCAATAATTATCGGAATGCAGCCTAACATATGAAGTACAAAACATTTTTCGATATTTAAATTTTTGTAGATACTTGAGTGGTAATCTGAACATAAATTTTATTGCTTGTTCTTTAGATACGTGGATAGTTATAACTTGGACAAGGGACCGGTATTCTATGAGGCATACTATCCGAACACTCGTGACGCTCATGAAAAAAAACGCTTTGATCAAAATACGGTGTTGGAAACAAGTTTTCAGGTGCCATTCGAGCGTATCGCGCATTCGGAAACTACAAATCACCCTGTTACGATTAATGAATCATTCATCATTATGGATAACGAAATTTTACCGAGAAAACGGAAAATGACAGAATCTCAACGCAATTATGACATTACAAATGAACTTGCATCTTTCTCCAATGAACGTTCAACGACTTTCGATGATGATAAAAATTTGCAAGCTGCGAATATCGAAGAAATTTCTAAGCTCGTTAGAAGAGCAATTTCCCGTGATCTAGAAAATTGGAACACTCTTGAAGGATATCTCGATCGTACTGTCCATCGACCTCAGCTGGGAATTTATTCTAGAGAAATTAATAAAAATGGAGAAGACGGTAATTATATGTTTCCAGTAAATCGTAAATTCGTCGAAATGGATTCGTCGAAATTGTCGAGTTTTGAAGCGTCGTTACCTCGTAAATTGGATGTGCGTAATGTAAAAGAACGACCTATATATTTCGAAGGAGTCGATACGAGTGGAAGAACTAGCGAAATGAGTGTCAGCGGAACGCAAACAGTTGATATACCATCGTCGATCGATATCTCCGACTCGTTACCTCCAGAGAACATTTTTCAACCGCGGCCTCAAATGGTTAGATACATGTTTTTCAAGAAACCAATGCCTCCGCGACTGGACAAACAAAATGAGAAGCCGATCGACCAATCTACACCACGAACTTACGGTGACGATCTCATTCGTGAAGAAATCAATGATGCCCGCGATAGAATAGGAGAAAATGTCAAAGTAACATCTATCGAAATAAGTGAACAACCACGACACAAAACGCGTCATCATCATGGTGAATTTCCTCATCGTCATCGCTCACAACCCACTGCTTATCCGACTATTTCATAGAAAAATGTATGTAATTTTAATTATTAGATTTATATTGTTTTCCGACTATATCTCGTATCATTAAATAATATTGACTGTACTATCCCAATACTATTTATTGAATATACTATTAAATATACATGCAATAATTACACTATTCTTTATAACATACTTACAATAAAATATTTTCTGTGACTTATTTTTAAGAGTTATTAATTACATCAGTTAATTTTAAAAGTAAAGAGATTTTTCTCTCTGTCTAATATGCTACTTACTATATAAAGGCATATTCAGTTTAATAAGATTATTAGTGCAACTTAGCCTACTCGATTCGATCATTTTTCTACATTAATCATATAGATACTCGGTAAATATATATTTTATATATAATCTTATCAATTTTTCATCCAGCTAAGAAATAATTACAGGCTTCGAATTGTACACAATGGAAACAAGCGTGGATGTATCAAATTTTAGATGTTTTCTGCACAATCTTATTACTTATCGATCATAAAAATATTATAGGAATGTTTACAGAATTCTTTTTATAATCTTAATTCTACGTAGTGATGCTTGTATGAAATCCAATACATCGTAATGTAAACCAGAAGTAACTACATTCCGACGCTTCTATCGATCATGAAGATAAATACAAAGATGAAACCGCAAGTACTTTACACATAGTCTACTCTACTGGAACACAACCTTTTTTGGTGAATAGTCTCAGTTATCTACATCTACAATTTTATGTTTTATTTCTGTGAATTACTTCTTGAACATTAAGCTAAATTCTTATCTTAGTGCGAAAAAAATTCTTCATATCTCTATTGAAAAATGGATTTATTTGATAAAAAAAAATCAGCTACTATACGTTTATGTACTAATTAGGCGAATAAAGAAATTCTTTCTAGCTTTCATCTATCAGATATTTTTACCACTTCCTTGTTTTAAAATCAGATCGGGCTTAAAGCAAAATTGGAATATGCTATAATCTCTGCAATTAAAAATATAGTACGTACAAATAAGGAACAGATTTTCAAAATGCGATTTGTTCAAGGTGTTTTGTAATTTGTAATTTTCAGAAAACGAGAAAAAACTATGCACACAAGAAAACTATGCACTTTACAAAAAATAGCAATATGTCAATCAGTAAAATGTAGAATATTAAACAAAATTGCTTAACAATTGCTAAAAATGTTAAACAAATGTATTTTGTTTCTAGTTAAAAATATAATGCACTTCGAAATGTCTATATTTTTTTAGCATATAAATTAAATAAAAACAATGAAAAAATGCTTTCTGAACATCTCAGAGTAGCTTATAACATTGAACACTGAACACTACACGCCATCTCTAACTAAAAAAATGAAATTTTGGACAAAACGCATTTTGAAAGTCTGTTCCTCAATATGTCACAATGAAAAAGATGTTAGCTTCAATTTCAACTTGTAAAATTTTGTGTGTGTGTGTGTGTGTGTGTGTGTGTGTGTGTGTGTGTGTGTGTGTGTGTGTGTGTGTGTGCACATATCTTTTAATTACATGCTTATCAGATATGTCCGAAATAGTAATTTATGAAAATGTCACCGGAAACAATTCGTTATTCGTGTCCAAATATGAGTCACATCCAAGGATCCATTAGATTTCAATTCTCAACTAGCTTGTTGTCTCATCTAAAAAATATTTTCTGATACAGAGATAAGACACATGTTACCTTTATAAAATAATACTAATCCTATAAAATATTAATTCTTATAATTTGATTATTATGTTATTGCACTACACAATATTTTTGCCATAAAAATATTTATGCTATCACGATAGAAAAATTAATACCAAAAGAAACGGGAAACATTTAATTCACCTGTATGACAATGTGGATTATAATTGGACATCACAAAATTGCGTAAAATCTGATATGCTTCTTCCAAATTATCATTTTCTATGACAATGTCAAAGTTACTAGGTGTCTCACCTATAAGCAATATGTGAAACATTTAGACATGAGTGTGAATTTTAAATAATTTTCTTAGTAATTAATTGTGCATATTGTGTAAACTATAAAGCATACCATATTCTAATTCAGATTTGGCAACTAATAATCTACGTTTCAAAGATTCTTCAGTTTCTGTGTTTCTATCCTTTAATCGTTGCTCCAATTCCATAAGAGATGGTGGTTTTACAAATATGTAAAAGGGATTCAGATCGATGCGTTTTATTTGTTTTACACCTTGTACATCAATATCTAACACGCATATCTTTCCTAAACTTTGTACATCTTCAACCGCTCGTTTGCTAGGGCATTTAGATTATATATTGTTTTCTATACAATTATTTAATATTTGTTTATATTTACCTCGTTCCATATAAATTCCCGCTAAATATAGCAGTTTCAATAAACTCCCCATTTTCTATTTGTTCTTGCATTCTTTCTTTGTTTGTGAAATGATAGTGAACCCCATCTTCTTCACCAGGCCGTGGCATTCTAGTTGTATGAGACACCGAAAATTTGAATGTATCGGGAAATTCATCGAACAATCGCTTTATCAGAGTACTTTTTCCAGAGCCCGATGGACCACAGAATACTAACGGATGTAGTCCTTTATGAATCATATTGAAATAGTCTGAAAATATATTTTCCATTCTATCCTTTATTTGCTACTTTGATATTTGAACAGATAAGTTATTTTCAAACGCGCGCTATTTATGTGCCATTTTGTCAGATTAAAATTTTCTTTTTTACGATACCATGAACAAAACCATGGATTCTGCATACCTATTTTTATTGTTCTAAACCACTGTATGAACATAGTGATTAAAAGGATGCTGGCCACTTATAGCAAAATTTTGACTCTGTATAATTCAATCATACAAAAATAGAATGAGAATATAACTATAACTAATGGATGATAGTTTTAAATTTAAAAAAATCATAAATATATACATGGTAGTGACTTTTTTTTATCTCGAAATAATAAAATTATTTGTCTCATCGATCGATCAAATTGATAAAACATTTAAAATATTTAAAAAAAACTACACTACATAAACAATGTACATAAAGTTAATATCATTTTATATTCAAATAAAATAATATAAAAGCATCATTTTGAGAACTTTAGTCAATTGTTATTCATAGCATCACGATCTTAATGGTTCTATAATAAAACGGGTATCGGATGAAATTTGTCGATGTAATGTGAATTTGTTATATGTATAAACAAGCGGATTGTCTTAAAAATTAATAATCAATATTTTAATAGTTGATTCAGTGCTTTGAACCAACTATTTATGTTGAATCCAGTACATTGAATCAGTAATTTACACTTTTACTATTCTTTTATAACAAATCTATTACAATACTAGAGAAAGAAGAGTAATAGTTAATCAAATTATCTCCAGGATGTACTTATAAATCATTAACTGATATATACACTCTGTTAGGGTACATAGCGCCGACAACGATTCTGATCCTTACCTTTGACTTTCTATATATAAACAAGAGCAAATGATTGTAGTTACGTATAAGACAAAATATAAGCACAATGTAATATAATACAATATAATAAAATTTAACCGTCAACCAATATTGCTATCGAGATACGTATCATACGATATGTACCCATGGTCCATGGTGTGTGAAATCTGATTCCATTATGTATGTACCAACCAAAATAGGGATGTTCGATCTTCGATTCAAGATTGATTTTTTTAGAAAATCGATTCTTTTATCTTCGATTTTATTTTCGATTTTTTAGATTGATTCTTAGGACCTCTCTCATTAATTTGGCTGCGTTCAGAAACGTTATCCCGTCTGGTTATTATTCCCAAGTATTACATCCTTGTTATTTACCGAATATTAAACAGGGATGTCATGAAATTCGTGCAGAAAGAAACATAAGAGAGAACATGAGGGCCTGTTTCCTGTAACCGCAAAATGATGCCCTCTGAGGATGTGGGTATAAACTACACAACAATATCCATTTTTGTTGGTGCTCCTGAGTATCAATCATGAAACTTTATCCCTAGGAAAGTGAAAATCTTAACCATTGAAGTTAATGGAAAATTTTTCACTTTTCATTTTTCATCCTAAGAAAAAAGTTTCATGATTGACATCCTGATGGAAATAAGCCGCTGAAATCTCTATTAATTTGACAGATTTATTTCAGCGATTTCAGCGATTTAATTCAGGCCTATTTATTTCCACCGCAAAAAAATGAATATTATTGTAGGTCTGTTCGCGTCGATTGCACTTTTGGCACTCGACATTTTCGCTTTCTCTCTTTTCAAAGCAAAATATAGATCTATCTCATTTTAAGTGCAAAAATGTTTGCGGATTTCATGCAATGCAAACATCAGAGCCTATGCAGTTTATATCCACTTCTTCTGAAAACAATAAAAGGCGATAGACATGAAGAATGACTTCAATTAATTGACAAAGAAACATTGTTGGAAAGGACTGTATCTGTGAGATATAATTTTTTATCTGTGAGGTTTTATTTTCCCTTATAATACAATCATAAGTTTATATAAGTTTTGAATAATCGCGCATCCAAAATGGCGGCAATTCGTGGTAGTTTGTTATCTATGACTTTAGTCTCGTTTGCATGATAGGTCATATCAATTTTACATGAAGAATATTCCATTCTTCATGCAGAATTAATGACAATTATTTACGTCTTCCTGTTACAGTCAGAGCATCATATCAAAGAATTAATGTCTCTATTTTTATATTATGTGTGTCGATTGTGTGTATATGAGGAGTTTTGCGATTTGAACGTCGAGCACTACCAATACCAATTCAGCAACCTGATTTTGACTAGAGTCTCTAGAACCACCAGAGTCTGGCCATGCCCTAAAAATGTCTTAAATATGGCCTACATGAGGATTTTTGCCGATTTTGCGTATTGACTCGCTTTTCGATACAGCTTTAAAATTCTAACTGACAGTCGTAGGAACGTATAAATTTTATTATACATTATTTTAAAGAAAATATAATTTAAGATTGTACTTTTCTAAAAAATAAAATGACTTCCTACGAACTTCCTAAGAATTTCTTCAATCACCACAAAAATAATTTATACAATTGTCAATTTATTTAACAAATCATTAACGATAAGCATTACAATAACACAATGATTACATGATTTATTTCATTTTTTGTAGTTACTGTAATTTTTTTAGATTTAAATCCACATAAACATCGAGATTTTAAACATTTTAAAATTACAAATCACGAGTTTAGGTGGAAATACACGCACACACGCATACCAGAGACACATACTTATCCAATAAACATCAAGTCAAAAAATGAATTTACCTAACTACATTGCACAGATAAAATTTTATATATAATATATATCGAAATCTTTAAATTATTAAATTATAATTGATTATAGCTCAACATGGTTATATCAGGCAACATTTTTTCATTGGCTAAATCTATAAGATTTAGCAATTATAAGTATAAAAAAAAATAATTAAAAAATAACTAAACTATTTATTTTGACCATTACGCAATTAACTATAAATAAATATCACATTCGGTTCACTGTCATAAATGTTTCGTTATATACTTTCCACGATGATATTAATGTCATTTACAATATGGGCACTTCTACTTGTACTTTCAAACATGATTTTGTTCTCCTAAGTATCTTCTATCTTGAGATAAAAGTTAATCTGTACATAAGATATTCAAGTTAAATTTGAGGGGGGCCCGCTGGATTTGCTTTATTTGTTCTACGACGTGCCAATTCAGACATAACCACGGGACCAATATGTGGTGATCTTGGGCTACTTGCTATTACTCTGTATGTCTCTGCAACTGCCATCTGAAATTATAATATTATGATAAATTTGTTAAAAATGTTATAGAAAAGGAATAATATATTTTCAACATGTAACATATTTTCAAATAAATACATCTATTATTAACACTAATAATCTATATTGTTAACGAAATAAATATTTGCGAAAGTAGTTATTACTTTTCGATAGTAATATATTCATACCTTTAGGCTATGTGGATCTTTAATAACATCCGGCAATACTTTTGGAGGGATACGATGTCGATTTACAATCCATGGATATTTTAAAATCATAGTTGCTGTAGGTCTTCGAGTGGGATCCAAGTGCAACATTCTCTTAACTAGTTCTTTAGCTTCGGTGGAAATATGACACCATATCCCACTTTCCACATCTATATATCCTGAACCAATACGATCTAATATATCGCTGGCACTATCTCCTGGGCTGTTACGAAAGGGCGTGTACCTATGTATCAAATAAAAAAAAATGATAAAATAAAATTCCTATCATTTTATAATTGCATATATTAAGTAGTTATTTCATTCTCAAAGTTTTTAATACCCAGCTAGCATGATGTATAATAAAACTCCGAGTGACCAAATGTCACATGCTGCATCATATCCTTGACGTTTCAACACTTCAGGTGCTACAAAGTTGGCTGTATAACAGGGCGTCATTAACAAACCGTTCTCCGCTCGTAATTGTGTTGCAAAACCAAGGTCACATATACAAAGTGTTGTTGGATCACCACCAGGTTTTGTGTACAGAATATTTGATGGCTTCAAATCTCTATGAACAACCTATTTTTTTTTTAAGCAACAACTTCATCGTTTCCTCGTATGTAGATGAATTTCATATAGATGTACAAATTGAACTATACAAAAATGTTTGTCATATTTATACATTTAAAGATTACACTTACTCCGTTCTCATGGAGATAATGCACCACACTTGTAACAGTATAAATGACCTCGGCAGCTTCTCTTTCGGTGAAATTTCGTCTTTGTAGCAAACGATCGAGGAGTTCACCACCGCGTAAAAGTTCCAATACTAGATAAACTCGTTTATCGTCTTCATGAACCGCTCTCAACGTTACAATGTGAGGATGTCTACCATATCGTAGTAGAATTTCTATTTCCTCTGTCGGATCTCGTTTCGATTTCTCAATCACCTATTTCATTAAATCATTTAGCTAGCTTTCTATTTCGCATATCTTTTCACAGATACATCTTATTTCAACTTTTATACAGGACTTTACCTTTATAGCATACTCCATTTTGGATGCTGTGTGAACAGCCAAGTAAACCACACTGTAGCTTCCTCTGCCAATTTCATGTTTAAATTCGTATTCGTCAGTTATGGAAACAGGATTAACATAGGTTGGAAAAATAGCACTAATGTTATCATAGTGTCTATATTCATGAGATATAACACGATCCGTATCCGTAAGTAAACAGGGTGCGACAAAACTGAATCCGCGAAATAATTCATGAGCATTTGCGCTAGGTGGTACTCCAGGAGAATCTGAAAAAATATGTCATAGTATATCTTTTATAATCAGGATGTGATTTTATATAATTATTAACTTGATTCTATAATTACATAATTATTAACTTGATAACTCTATTCTATGTCCTTCTTTTTCTTTCTATTTTCAAAAAAAAAAAAAACTTACCTTTAGGTGTTTTACAAGTAAATTCGCTGTCGAAGTAAAATGCATTGTCCTCCCTAACAGCTGGTTTAAACGGTGGTCTTATTTCTTTTTTATAAAGAGCGTCCCAATCAATGGTAGTAAAGAAAATATGACTTTTAATCTCTTCCACTCCACCTAAAAAATAAAAAGATTTATATATAAAAAAACCTCTACACGATCACATACATATGATAGCAGGTATGCGTTACTTAAGGCTCCATTATTTCTTCAAAGCATGTAAAATATGTAAGGCAAGCCCTTTACCAGATCCAAGACGATTTGCTGGATTCCTTTTGAATAATACTCTCAAAAGCGCTTGCGCTTCTGATGAAAGATTGTGTGGCATGCCGAGTTTAGCTTTCAAAATTTGTGTCATCGTTTCTTTGCGATTTGCACCTTGGAATGGGAGGGCGCCTGTCAGCATTTCAAACTGAAAAATTTAAAAAACTTCACATAATTTTGATTTTTCTTTTTACAGCTATGATAATTTACATTCAGTAATCATATCCAGATGTGATATTTAAAGTTTAACCCTAACCATTAAAACACCAAAACTCCACCAATCCGCTGTAAAAGTATGTCCTTTTCTGTTGACAATTTCTGGTGCCATATATTCAACAGTGCCACAAAATGAATATGCTTTCGAATCGTCTAAAGGTTGCTTGCTTAAGCCAAAATCTGTCAAAGATATATGGCCTTCTGTATCTAACAAAATGCTATAGCGTAAAAAAAAATAGTTAATTAAATATTTTAATAGTCAATGCTTGTTAAAGAAACATATGATATATATATAATATGTAAACAATACAAACTTTTCAGGCTTCAAATCCCGATAAATAATTCCGAGTTTATGTATATGATCCAATGCAAGTGCCAGTTCAGCTAAATAAAATTTGACATCCTCTTCTGTAAACATTACCTGAAAAATTAATTATAGTAATAATTACAAATATATTTGAGAGTTTATTCCAATGATTGTAGTGTGGAAGTTATATCGCCATTACTCAGCTGAAAATGTATTTCGCATAGATATAATTTTCATCCAAAAAATATCGCGTTCTCGAAATCGCGAGAGAACACACGCGAATATCGAAGACCTTCTCAAGCTGTTCGAATCAGAAAAAAAGGACAACAGAGACACAGACACGAGACAGTTATATTGACGAATGTAAACAGTGGCAGCAAAAGCGAGTAATAATCAACGAGACGTTTAAACTGCATTCATTTATCGGAGCATGTGTCAAATAATCTGACATTGCAGTCGAGCGCAATATTGTATATGCTGTAAGTCGCTAGAGAAATTAGATGCAACTGCTGCATTTCGAAGAAAACTAAACCACAGGATCACATATATCTTAAATCGAAATTTCGAAGCCTTCTTTGAACGACCGAAAACAAATCATGTTTTCTCCGAAAATAAGGTCGAATAAGCAATCGAGAGAAGTGAGCACTTCTCTATTGGCTCTCATCATATTAAGTAAATCTGATTGGACTTTTTTTTCATGTGGAATCAATCATTGATATTGGCCACAATGTAATCGTATCACAATCTGAATCTCCATCAATAACCATCAAAGTATATCTATTTTTTTTAGCTAAAGTTCTTGCATGATTCATCTTTCTTTCTTCTCTTTCCACATTGGAGAGAAAAAAGAGTTAAACTGTACAAGAAATTCAGCTAAAAAGAACAGAACTCATGTTTCAGAAAACAATGTTTACTTGTGTTCTCTTAGTTATGCTAATTGTGAAGAAGTATAAGCCATATGATATATATAGCGATTTGCAAGCAACAAAATCTTACCTCTTTAGACAATCTGGAAAAGAGATCACCACCCCTTAGAAAATCAAGAATTAAATAAAGTTTTCCTTCAGTTTGGAATGCATAATGCAGCCGGACGATGAATGGATGTTCTACATCTACCAATATATTTCTTTCCATTTTGGTTCTAACTCTATCACGAACTAAGAAAAGTGGATAATACAATAATAATTTGAGACACTTGCAAATATTTTGTAATATTTTAAGATACCTTTTAAAGTTGCCTTCTTCAGAACTTTCATAGCATATAGAGTCCCGCTATCTTTTCCAACAACTTTTCTTACTAAAAATACCTATAAAAGTATAGAAAGAAATAAAACAAAATATGTATGCTATACAATCAAAAAATATTTAAATATTATATATGCAATTTTGTATTTATTATTCTTACTTTGCCAAAGGATCCTTGGCCAAGAACTTTTAATAATTCAAAATGAGAGGGTTCAGCCTTCTCATAACCATCCCTTGTCATATCACGTACTTCAATTTCATGAGATTCCGAGCAACCATTTGATCTTTCAATTAAATTTCCTTGAGTGATCATTGTTTCTTCCTGATTTTCAGCTGGAAGAATCTCTGTACTTTGCTAAACAGAAGTAAAAGACGGAAAATGAAGGTATTTTTCAAGGTGAGGTATTTTACAATCTATTATAATGTTAAAGTAAAGAAAAAAGAAACAGAAAAAAAGAACAAGAATTCTTCTGAAAAAGTGGCAGTGGTTTGGAATTCGCTGTTTCAAAGAAAATTACAACCCACGAATATTACAACTCAAGAATGTTGAGAGAAATTGAATTTTACCTTTTCATTTGTACGATGCTCCGTCCAAGGAGCCGTTAGAGTTGCTAACGGCATTATATCTAAAGTTTTGTTTATTTTCGAGATTGCAAACGTTTTTGTGAAATTCTTATATATTTATTAAATTGTTACTAACATGTACAAGTGTTTACTGCAAAAAACAATTTTATTAGTTGATTCTTAACAAACCAACAGTAGAAACCCACAGTCAACTATTAATCACTACTACCACTCGCTACTTGCAACCACTCACTACTGCTACGTATCCATATGTATGCGTGTAGTTCATGCATATATATATATATATATATATATATATATATATATATATATATATATATATATATATATATATATATATATATATAT
>Ga0157364_1005835_pt1 | contig 12591 bp, 7 predicted proteins | sample AttsexASBM2_FD_111476 | JGI IMG/M metagenome (GOLD analysis project Ga0157364, IMG submission 111476) | Fungus gardens microbial communities from leaf cutter ant in Ribeirão Preto, State of São Paulo, Brazil - Atta sexdens ASBM2 | ecosystem: Host-associated > Fungi > Mycelium > Unclassified ... | reverse complement strand
CACACACACACACACACACACACACACACACACACACACACACACACGCACACACGCACACACACACACACACACACACGCACACACACACGCACACACACACAGACGTAGTAAAAGAAAATAAAATTTCTCATGGATTGCGAACGTGCTTTTCTGAGAACATATGAGAATTTATTTACTTCGAAATGCTATCTAGAATATCATGTGAGAAACTCATGAAGCAACTTCCTGGCTTTAGGAAGGATTTAAACAAGAGCTTCTCACTCATGGTGCTTCATGGTGAGCGTCCGCAAATCATTCACGGGGTTTCTCGCGTGCGGCGATGTTTTTGCGAATGTTCAGCGTATGTTTGCGTGGCTGGCCTGCGGCTATAGACGTTCATAGATGTACTCACATATGCATTCTACCTCGCGTTTACTACGTTCGTTTGCACATTTGTGCGAGTTGGACGCAACTTGACCACAAAGAACAACTGTGTCCCAAAAGCTATTAAAGCTACCGGGAGAGTATATTAATTCCCTTAGAATTATCCTTACGATAATATTAATCTCTAGGAAATTCTCTCCTCTAAACATTGCTTTCAATTTCGATTTTACTTTGCAAATTACTTCGAAATTCGCGGAAGTGCGTATTAAAATAAACACTATTCAACTGTGACGATCACATTCTATCATTTTTATATCTTTGAGTCGCACCGGTTTTCGTTCTCACTTCACAGTGCACATACGGATCTAGACAAACTGACGTACGCATACCCAGAGGGAGACAAAGGAAGGATATGAAACATCCGGCGATGGGGATACTGTTAAAATGTCGCCTTCGGGGTCTTCTTGCAAAGCTACCGACTGAGTCATCATTCCACGTCTCCTTTTCAGCTTGCAAGATTATTCTTCCCGGGTAGGACGAATAGCGACGTTCGCGCGGGGGAGTTGCTAAGAAATTTTACGACGCTAGAAAGGACGCCGAGAAATCCGTGCGACATGCTTAAAAGCTCATTCGGAGATCGTCGCGGATTATGCTGGAGGTTTCGGTGCGCGATGTCGTCTATATGTCGCGCTGTAAATTTTCGCTGTCGCGATACAATTAATTCATATTATTTAGAATTACATCACGATTAATTTTAATCTATCTCGTTGGAATTTTATAAAAGATTGTTATTTTTATATCTTATGTGCATTATAATTCAATCAAGATATTGAAATAAAATACAATGAATTATAAAGCGAGCGAATTAAATTACACAGTTGGAAAATTTGTATTAAATTTAACGTATCTCAAACGGTCTACTCAAATTTTGGTGTTAATTTAACATAAGATGACTATTTTAAGAAATAATATAATATACAATTATTACATAAAAAATTGGCATAAATTGTGAAGGTACATTTCTTCGGTAAAATTACACATTTCTTATAATATGTTAAATTGACACATTTCACTAAAATTAATATTTAAAAATTTTCATTTCAAAATACATTATTTTTATATTAATTGTTCACTTATGAATAAAGTGTATTATTTTAACCGAAGAAATGTTGAACATTAATTTAGCACAAAATGTTTAAATAAGAATCACATTATGTTAAATTAACACTGATATATTAAGCTTTCAACCAAAAAATTTTAACAACAATCGATTTAAAATACGAAATGTTTTTTACTGCGTGGAATAAAAATAAAATTAATAAACAAATAATAATTAGACAATATTCGATGCTGAATTTAAAATGTAAGGTAAAATCCAATGCTTTTCTTGTAACTTACATTTTTCTTTTCGGAAAAGCAGGAAGATAGAAAAATCGTGTAAAATACGGTACCTTCAAATAATCGGTGATCGCTTAAAGGATAAGTTGGGCTCTCATTGCTTCCTTCGCAAGTATCATCGATCAGTTGATCTAAGTTCACTAAGTGCATTTCGGAGTGCAGGTTGTCCTGAAACAAAACGAGTGCCTCAACTTACACAAAAAAATAAAAATAAATATGTGTACGCAACAATAAATTTTATGTAATTATTTTGCATCTATATTTTTCATATTATACAAAGTTGTAATCGCACTTATTAGACATGTACGAATAATTAAGATATTTCGACATAACAATCTCGCAATCGTAATACAATAGAAATAACTTTCTCTTTTTTTATAGTCCCTAGTGGAAAAAATTTAGATTAAAATTTAGTAAGAGTCCAAAAAATATAAAAAAATGACAAATTCTAACAAATTCAGACAATATTACCTGAAATTATTATTATCTGAAATTTGATGGAGAATATTTCATTTTAAGTTCTGTAATTCGTCCGAATTTGAACATTTCGACTATTTCAGATACATTCGGAGAAATGTAGAACGAATTCGAATACATTTTGACTATATTTTGAACAATTTCGGACACATTCGAACAAATTTTTTTCAAGGAGTTGCTTAAAAAACATCCAGAGAAAAAGTTGCTTCGATTTAAAGAAATTTTCTTTGCCATACGGTTAAAGAAAAAATTTCCTTGATTTATAAAAAAATTTCTTTGATTTAAACATTATTTTTTTAAATCAAATAAAATTTATTTTATTTAAAGAAATTATGTTTAAATCCAAGGAATGACGTTCAAATCATGATTTCTCTAAAACAAATAAATTTTATTTGATTAAAAAAAATATTTAAATCAAAGAAATTTTTTTATAAATCAAAGGAATTTTTTCTTTAACCGTATAGAAAATTTTTTTTAAATCGAAGCAAGTTTTTCTTTGAGTGAAATGTAGGAAAAACAGATACTTTTATAAATAAGCAACGAGCTTATCAAATGAAACGACATCGTCGGTCGAGCAGGACTAGCATAACGAGCGCGCGAGAAGAGATATAAGATGCGCAGTAATAATATAGCTATAAGATTAATTGCGAGATGCGAAGGATGGAGCGTATATACGCTTTACATACTTGTACGTTGTAACATCGAGTGTCTTGCAATGCTCCGGCACACGTCGAGTATCTTGGACTAACACTTCTGGCAGAGCATCTTACGCACGTACCATTATTCGTGTATATACGCCGCTCGCGGCGCGACGGTTACTCATGGCGCCCGCTAAACGTATCCAAGGTCGTGACGTCATGTTGTTTGCGCGGCGCGACCCACTGTTTGTATATCGTCAATATCTCTCAAGACGCAATTGCGACGAGTGTCTCAAAGTGCGCCATCGCACCTTATACGCGGAAATTATAGAATTATCACACTATTCACAGTCTTATTTCAAGCTTCGTCGTGAATACTGGCCTCAAAAATCGATCCGCGATTGGCTAATTCGTACGACCGAATCAATGGGAATACGAAATAATGCGCAATTCACGAGCAAATGTATCTATCGTCAGTAATAAATATCGTTAATAATAAATGTATTTTGTTTAAAACCGTCGTACGACTATACAATATCGCGCTTTGATCGTCCGTTTTCAAATCGACCGTTACGTTTGAATTGCAGTTGCCAGCTTGACTCGTGTTGTGTCACTGACGTGAAATTGCTGCTCTTTGAGAATGTCGGAGATACACAGCAGTCTGTCTCAAGTAGCGACGCGTTTAATCTGGTAAATACAATCCGCGACTAAGGCAGCACAGAATCGTGCATAATATAACGTATAATAAAGCATAAGAAAATCAACAAGGGTCTCTTATGAATAAGAAAACGAAGGACTAGGTCGGTATTCATAGTCAGTTCTTATATTCATGACCGTCGTAAGTTCTGTCTTGAGGTATCACGAACCAATCGGAGGGTCGCATTAGCGTCTTAAGATGTTACTTATTAAGACGGTCTTGAAATAAGAACTGACTATGAATACCGGCCTTTGATTGGTTAATTTTCTTATGTATTACGCGTTTTGCTTTACGCAAGACTATGCTCCCCCGCTTTATGTTTGTAGTTTGGTATTTGCGTAACGTAAGTTCTATGCGTGTCGGTCAGGGTCGGCTATTCGTCAAGTCACGCGTTCTCCACGACATTCGGTTGAGATCTGCAAGGCTGGAATTCGACAAAAGGACAACCGTACCTCATCGCTCCTCCCCTTCGTTTCGTGAAACGTGACTTACGCGACTCGCCACTTGTGCGGAATTTAGTTTGGCGAGACTGTCCTCTTCCTCGCCATGTTTGATTCGCGTCGCGACGCGGCATAATTATAGACATTGCGTTCCACTCGACGCTTGCTTTATGGAATTATTTCGTGTTCTTATTGTTAATCGAGTGTTAAATAAGGATAAATAATAGAATAGAATTTATTTACATTTCAGCATATACAGCCAAAAAGGAGACTTGGTTTACAGAAATATTTAATTCATTCATACTTACATTTCTCTCCCACATTTTACAATTACAAACCTAAACTATTATTATATATTCTCTTTTATCTATACATAATCTCTATATCATAGCCCTATCACAGTCTATTATTGTCCATATTTTTTTGTTTTATATATATTCCTTATATTTCTTTTCTTATTTACCTCTATCTCTACATAACATTTCTCTACTCGCATTTCTCTCCCTATCTTTCCTTATATTCTTTAACTACACATTCCATCTACATCCTTTCCATTTTATTTTCTATTGGTCTCATTACGATGCATTTCATTAACTTATAAATAGATAATAAATTACTTATAAGGATAAATAATATTCGCGACCGTTGTGAGCATTAAACGAAACTCATATCTAAGGTGCATTCAGACGTTATTTATGTCATTAAATCTTCATCATTGTTATTAGACATGTAAAACAAGGATAGAATGGTACAAACAGTGCCAATAGTGTCTTCTCGTACACATCTCTAAAGCATTTTTTGAAATTTGGGATAACTTCTACGTTCACGTAGAAAAAATTAGTGCTCTCATTTCGCGGCGCGAACGAGAGAGGTCGCAAATGGGCCAAATAAGTATGTTCGTTTTCTATATGAGTTCGTTTTCTATATTTCTATCCCCACTCCTCGAATGTTCAATCTAGATAACTGCGTCTATGGGCATAAAGCGTCCGCGTTTTGCACTGTTCGCACGATAAACATTGGGAGCGTCGTTCAAAGTGATTTGAAGTGACGTGCGATCATTGATTTCGGTAACTATGTTTCGCGATTGTAATTAATCGCGTTCTCGCGAGTGTTGTGTGAGTGCAACGAGGAAGGTCTGAGAGGAGGAGGAGATTTGGGCGGCATCGTGCGTCGGCGGAGCAACTTCGAGGTAATTACACAGATAACCAAGCATGTCTCAGCAAAATCGCGCAAATCTGCGATTGTCTATAATGCTGGCAACTTGTCGTATAAATTTATCTTTAACGGTCTCGAATCTTAAATATACCAACATTGTAGCAATCGAGTCAACACACGCGCTAGCAGTTTAATGGCAAAATGGCAGCATTATTGTTTAAATCAAAGGATAAATGTAAAATTAGCAATACAAATCAAAAATACAAATCAACAGTTAGACGTGTGTAAAATCGTATACTTTATTCTTGAGAAAAATTAACAAACGTTTCGACCAGTGTAAAAATAACTTCCTCAGTGTAAAAATAAAAATATTTAAATTTAATAAAAAAAGATGCGATGCGAAGCAAATTGGAATATCGTTTTTTAATCATGTATTCATAAAATGCTGTCTGTCTGTATCTAACAAAATACTCAAATCTTACATTTCAGATTATCTGTGATTTAATAAAGGTTTCGAAGGTTTTTATTTTTACACTGAGAAAGGCCCAATCGAAAGGTTTGAAACGTTTGTTAATTTTTCTCAAGAATGAAGTATACAATTTTACATATGTCTAACTTGGCTCGCATTGGTTGATTTTACATTTATCCTTGGATTTATTCATTGGAGCCTATATCAAGATTGATAGTTATTATTGTTTAAAGTATTAATTATTTCCTGCGCGCGTTATAACAGTTCAAATTTTGCTTGTATTTTACAGATCACAACGCAGTTACAACGTCGCCGTTGCCTATAGTGAGTGACGAATTATCCTTTATTTTGATTTAAGATAATAGATTCATGAAAAAAATATTATAGATAAATATAGAACCTCATAGAGTCATTGTCTTTAAATGAATGAACTAGAAGATATATATATTAATATAATATAAATATTAATTCTGGAATATATATCCATGGATTTATCTTTGAATATGAAAAATTAAATAATGCATGCGTTATGATGTTTAAAATATACATATTAAATATATAAAAGAAGAACAGGAAATATTTCAATGATTAATCAGAGTATAGTTGAACTAGTTTATTTAATAAACAATGCGTCAGTAAATTAATAATCATATTTGTTTTCTTGTGAGGGCTATTTCAATTTTTCGTATTTATTCATATTTATTGATAATTTAATTTTACACTATTTTTCTTGAAAAAAAAAAAATTAAAATGAATTAAAATGAATTAAACGCAAGATTTGACGGAAGCTTTTCGTGGAATAGAAAATCGGTATGCATGGTAAGCGCGGTTACTTGAAAGCGTGATATATATATATATATATATATATTATCGACTCATAATTCGGAAATTCTTGTGATACTGACATTTTCATATTAGGTGTCCGTCTATAACTAATTCCAAAAATACGTTATTAAAGTATTATACAATAGTTATCGGACACCCCGTAGATTTCAAGCCGTATAGTGGTTGGGCTTGTTTTGTCCTGGCAGACTGAGGGATACCGGTGATTTATTAGCACAGGCAAGCAAATCCTTGTCGCATGCAAATAGAATAAACGAATGGAAAAAAGGAATGCGCAAATGATGCAGCCGCGAGCGTGTTATGGGGCGATAAAAGATTACCGGCGGCAGAGAGTGCAGTGGCGATACAGGATGAGTCTGCGCTCGGAAAAAAATAAAATTAAAAGTTACGACGAAATGTGCAGAAATTGGAGATGAAATCAATTCGCGCGGTAACTCCGCCATGCGGAAACACCATGTGCATTAATTTCATTTATCGAATTTTAGTACAAAGCAAGCCCTATAGGAAAAAGGAGCAGCACATTGAAGAGCTTTATACACCAGACGTACAGTTTCATATATCCTCTTTTTTTTTTGCTGTTCTGTGTATAAAATGCTTTCTGTAATTTCGTGTTGCTAAATCTGTTTTAATTAAAACAAAAATATATCGCGTGAAAAATCAAAGAATATGCACGCTAATATATTATAAGAGAAAGTGTTTGATATTTTTTTTTGGCCATTCCAGCAATATTACAGCAAGATTGCAACATTCCTACAATGTTGCAACATTGCAGCAATGCAGCTGCAAGCTTCTGTGCTGGGAATAATATTTATATACAATCTTATAAAAAAAATGTACGTATTTGGCTTTGAAAAGTACTATAAATCATATATTTTTTTGTATATATGTAGTGCAAAAATATAATTATTAATATTATAACAGTAATAATTATCAAAGTTGAGCTCCTGATCATAATTATTTTACCATACAGTTACAATCCCAACTCCTACTGCCAAAAATATCGCACAAACATCATGGTGATATGCGAGTGTCCGCTTTGTGATGACATCATTACTGACGACTTGAAAGAAAAGATTGATTGCTGTAGCAAATTAGATGATAAAATATGGCATAGCATTTTTAATTGGTTGCAGCAACCAATTTTTGCTAATCGAAATCCTATACTGACATTGCGAATAGGCTAACATAACTAACAATTGGCTGCAGCAACCAATAATTGGCTGTTGCAACCAATTAAAAATGCTATGCCATATTTTACCATCTAATTTGCTGCAACAGCTAATCTTTTCTTTCAATGTATGAAGCTGTGATAAATACTGTACCTCCCTGCTACGATATGTATAAATTAAAGATAATAATGTGATATCATGTTGTTATCTTTTGACAATCTTATAGTACATAATTTATTTGTGACATCACTGTGAAGTTTTTTGCTATATATGGGAGAAATATCAAACACTCTCATTAAGATGCTCAGCCACGGTGATTAATTTTAATGAAAAGTTCGATGTGAGAGAAATAAAACCACTCTTTAACCACATTAACTGCAGCTCCATTTGATTGTATCCGAACGATTGTTACGTTTATGTAAATATATAATATTACGTTTATGTTTATATGTCTCTTGTCACGGGCTCGATCGTCGATGCGACGCGACGCGTTACGTTCCGATAAACTCTCGCGGCAGCGAATAAAGCATTCAAGAAACACATTCATTGTACCTACAGGGTGGCAGGCTGATAATCCGATATAATGACGATGACGAAAGTAAGAACGACGATAAAGGTAAACGATGGTCCCGTCACATCTTTCAGCCGGATGGCGTGGCGAGTACTTTTTCCACGGTCTCCTCTCCCTCCCCTCCCCCCTCCCCCTCCCGCTCCCCCTTCATGCCGACCTCGTTCTCTGTCACCACGCCGTACGTCGGTCGCTCAATTCCCGACGAAATGGAATATCGATACGCGGAACATCCCGAGGGAAGTGTAGCGAATATTGAAAAATTCTTGCCTGAAAGAAAAAAAAAGGCGGGAGCGAGCGAGAAGGAGAGAAAAGAAGAGAGGATTCATAGAGGAGGGGATGGGAGAGGCGGGGGGAAGAAGGGGAGGGATGAAGGGGACGTTATAGAGTCGTTTGCATTTTTGGAAAATATAATCGACCGGCTTGAATTGATCGGCGCCGAGACAATTGGCCGGCGTTCTCGTCGTCGCTCGTTTGCTTTCGTTCGAATTCACGGCTGCGAATGCGCCGTGGAAAAACCGTTGATCGGCACAACGCGCCGAGAGAATTCGACCTGGAATTTATTCTCACAACAATGTGCATGTTATTGCAGTCCTCGATTTGAAATATATGCATCCCCGTCGCTTTTTACCCGGCGATTCTGATAACAAAAAAAAAAGGAAAAAGGATTAAGTTTCGCCTGGGTTGCGTTATTATTTCGAATCCTGTCTATTACGTGTATATCGTGTGATCTTAGTATTAATAATAATAATGATGTTGATATTTTGGTTGCACGTCGAGTCCAGTGAGGAATGTGTAAATTTATCGGTGTAATGTTAGATTCGATAGCTCTATTCGATAGCTTGCTGATACTTGTCGGTGTATATCTATATGATAAACTCTATTTTAACTCCGAAAAAAAAAACTAATAGCTTTTCACGTGTATTGTTTAAAAACTTTCTGTCAATAAATTTGAAAACCGGATACAAAAATCGCTTTGAAAATCGCGCAGTTCCGGCGGGAGAACGTTAACGGCAATTTGGCCTCGAGTGTTTCGACTTTTGAATCCGTCCATCGCAGGCTTCAGGTTCATATCGGCTATAGAGAGATATTTTATTTTTTTTTGTGAGCGCATTTACGCGCGACAGAGATGATTGTTGCAGAAAGGGATGCTTCGCGAAGAGGAGTGGGCGGGGGGAAGAGGAGGGGGAGGGGGTGAGGGTAGAGAGGTGATTCGGGGATGGATTAAACGTACATTCGAAATTTCGATTAAACGGGATTTCGATACACACGGAACACGTCCCGAAGGGAAATTTACCGAATGTAGCGATCCGATGTCCGATCGGAGATACGAGAGGGGTAGTTTTCGGCCGGTACGAAGTCATTGGTCGGTCGACGCGGGGGAAGAGGGCGTGGCGCGGACAGTATAATGCGAAATGAAATTGTCACGATAATCGTCCGTGAGCCTGTATACGTATCGCAGCTGGATAAGCTGCGTGACGAGTATATACCCGCGATTGTCAGCGTCCACGCTGTATTTGCGCGCGGGAAACTTTACGTGTATAAACGATGAGAATCTCCCACTTTGTACACAAATCAATCCCGGCTAACGGAGGGCTCAATTATCATCGGACGCGTGAATTACCCGCCGCGTTTCGAAACGGAGATATCGGATTCGCAGTATTTTAAACGTGAATGCATTCTGTCATACATCTATATATATATATATACTTCGATTGAATAAGAGTTATTAATCCTTAGTACACGCGATGATTTTCCGCTCTTTTACTATACACGATGGATCGTTCCTCAATCAGCAGACCATGTTTTTAAAATGTTTTTTTTAAATATTTATTTAATGTAAAAAATATTTAATAAATATTAAAAAAATAGTTTTTAAATATTGTGTACTGATTGGATCGCATTTATGGGTTAATTTTCATCATTTTTACAAGTACCTATACACAAAAATTATTAAATAATTTTTTTTATAGAGTATGTGTATTAATTAATTATAATTTCACATGTACTAATTAATTATCGTTCTTATTTCTTTCGATTAGTTATGTTGAAAGTGATAGAAGTAATGCGGAAAAAGAAAGAATAGAAGAGTGCGTTTATACCTGCCAAGTGTAACCACGGATTGCAATTTTACTCTCTACTATTGACACTTTTTTAATTGCTTGTCGTTTCTTTTGGCACCGTCACGTTTCTTACGGGATTAAATAAAAAATGCATCCGTATTTCTGCGTCTATGCACGTTTCCTTTTGTTGGCGCGACGACAGTTAATGACAGGATCCTTTCTTTCATCTTCCGGTATATTCCATGCTAGACTGAGAATTGGTCCCGGAGGAAAACGGAGAGAAATAAAAAAAGAGGATTTGACTGCGTGCGCGCGCGTTTAAAGGATCGAAGAAACGTAAAAAGATGGAAAAAAAACCAGGGGTTATCGATATGCGGGTGAAGTAAAACAGAATCGAAATGAGACAGTGAAACGTCGCTTTGACGGTACGTCGATCAAAGCGTGAGACGATGGTAGACGCGAAAATCTTTTTGCACGAGATTCATCTTCTTGTTGAGCACGTTCCTTCATTCTCGATTATCAGTCGCAGTGTGCTGAAACCATCGTCTGGAAAAATGTCGGCCCTTTGAAACGCGAATTATGGATCCGACCGACGAATATTTAAGATTACTCTAACTGGACGGGTGCTTATAAATTATACCTTTCGTTTTTCTCCCGTTTTCATTGCAAGCCACACGTCGAACGACTAAGAAGTCGTGAGAAGTAGCTTTCTATTTCTCCATTATATTCGTCGCCTGCTTTGTGTCGCGCGGAGAGGCAGGTAGGAAATCACAAACTTAATACTCTTCCTTTGAAGTTGAAATTCTTCTATTCGTCAGACGCCAATCCGTACAATTCACATACGTGGGCTTTGTAAACGTTTTCTTCTCTCAGAAACTCAAGAGATGCTTTTTCCTTAGGATGGCTTTGTCCTCCGCTCTAATGCACTGTCTAATTACATTTCTACAGAGGATTTTTAGAATGATAAGTGTATGAAAATGAAATTTGCTAAAGTTCTAATTATATGATTATTAGATCATTAATTAGATAACGATATAATTGTGGAAAATGTAATGTTAATTAATGCGAAAATAATACATTGAATTTGTCATGTGTCATTTTGTACGAGTGCTAGCGAGAACATTTAGAAAATGTGAGCTAAATTATTGAGTAGTTCTACTTGATTCGATTTAAATTTAATTTTTGTCGCGAATTATTGACTACATTAAATTATTGAATATTTAACAAGTCTCTAATGCAAGAAAGATTAACATCTCAATTTATGATGTTATCTATTGTGAATCTGGCAATGCTTGTCTGGCGGTACATGCGTTTACTACCGCATTATCGCGCAGCTATCCGATAATTATTTATGTCTCTAGAGGCACAGCGCCCATTCTAGTCTAAGTTCGACCACTACGATGTACGTGAATTAATTGACAATTACTACATGGGGAGGTACTAATCAGAGCTTCAACATTAAGCTGGTTAATGAACTGCTATAAATAATGTAGAAGACATGTAAGATTGGGAAATAAATAATTCATTGTTTGTAATGAAGTTATAATGAGAAGTCTATGAATATAACGTTTTAAAAATGTCTCAAAGACTTTTGCGAAAAACATCTAAAAGATGTTTTGATTTTAGATTTCGTATTGTTTAGATAATTAAATAAGAATAGGTGGGATATGTTTAGAACTTTTCATTCGTATTTGTACATATTCGTACATGTACATTAATATTTAACACAAATATTCGTATATGTACATTAATATTTAAAGTTCGTTTAATTCTATTGTGGATATAACCAAATCTAAAAGAGATCTTTCAATAAGTAAGTGGTGTTCGACTGAAAAAAATTCTTTTTAATTTCAATTAAAACCATAAATGAATATTTGATTAGGCCAATTTTGGCTGAAACAGAAATTGAAAATCGAAATTTGCATAGAAATCCCACATACGCAATATATGTGTGCACATATATTTTACTTATATATCATATATGTACACTTTTTTTATAAATATCATAATTTAATTATTAATAATTATACATTCTTAGTATTACAATTCTATCATCACAATTTGTAGTATCCTAGCAAGCAACAAACATATTGTAACATTGCAGCAACATTACAAAATGTTTCTTGCCTACTAGGATGTCACATACTATTTGTAATATTTCAATTATGGATATTATCTTAATAATAACAAAATTTCAAAATATAAAATGAAAGTATACTTTAATCAAATTTTTGAAAAATCGAAAATGAATATTTCATATTAAAATAAATTTTAAGTAATAAATGTTTATTACAATATTGATCAGTTT
>Ga0157364_1005834_pt1 | contig 12596 bp, 3 predicted proteins | sample AttsexASBM2_FD_111476 | JGI IMG/M metagenome (GOLD analysis project Ga0157364, IMG submission 111476) | Fungus gardens microbial communities from leaf cutter ant in Ribeirão Preto, State of São Paulo, Brazil - Atta sexdens ASBM2 | ecosystem: Host-associated > Fungi > Mycelium > Unclassified ... | reverse complement strand
AGAGAGAGAGAGAGAGAGAGAGAGAGAAAAAGAAGAATAAATTAAATTATAATAACTAAAGATACCAACATAATATATACTGTTATGCAGATATCTTTAATTATTTGATAATATGGCCATATGGATAATGTGACTATTAATATGAAAAAAATTAATTTAATTACTATTTAATTTAATAAATTAAAAATAATTTAATTTAATAAAAATTAATTAATTAAATAAAACAAGTAACAACTCTTGAAAATGTCAAATATAAAACAAAAAAGGAATAATGAGAATTTATTCGCGGTACTTTATGCGAGAATAAAAATCGTTCATTATCTATTCGAATGAATATAATTAATTACACATAGACGTTTTGGCTTGCCTTCGAGCCATCATCAGTATGTCTAAATATTTATTGTAATTTTCTATATCTTTCATAGCGAGACGGAAGAGTGATGACTTAATCTTTTTATTCTATTGGCACAAGATTGGTAAATTCTGTGGCAACGAATGATAGAAAATTCGCATGACCATGATATCAAAAATTAATAAAATTGATAAAGATCTGCAGATTGCAGTGTGCGAAATAAATTTGCGACAAACGTTTCGATTCTTACGGTTAACAATCGAGTGAAAATTAATTTAATTAATTCAACATATAAATTGCAACTATATATATATATTATTAGTTACAAATTATTAAAATCAATAAATAATAATTTATATCAAAACTGTTGGCCTTGACGCTGATAAAATCTTCAAAATCATCTTGTCTACGATCAAGTACCGTGCGTTTTCTTAAAGTTCTACTCTGTCTACTAGCAGCAAATAGAACGTCGTCGGTCCTGTTTATCACCATGTTCAGCCAACGACCGCCAACGATTCAAACTATTCGCGTTGCCAAGTTTATTACACGATTCTGTGGGTAACAACGTTGCGAATAGCTGGCAGCATAATCAGGTATGAGTTTCGCGCGCCGATTACGCAGTGGATCCGAAGCGGCTAAACTCGATTAAGCAGACGACAGCTCAGGTTCTAGTTGGGATTAGGATCAAAGCCTAGGGTTTATGGGACGCGAGATGTCTGGTTTAATATCTTGAGGTTCTCGGCGTGCGTTCTATCCACTCTCACTCTCCCGTGGCCGACTCTCCGATCCGTATTTCGATCATTCGCGTTACGATCTCTCGGACCGGCGACCTTATCAAAGTTGGAGAATTCGTGCATGGATTCGTTAATTCTCCCTCACTTCCATGCACACGCGTCTAGGTAATTAATCTGATTTCCGTATACATGATATACACGCTGCCGTTGCGAATCGCTGTCATCGCGCGAGCACACATTTCCAGTTTATGCCGTCGTGTCGAGTAATACGCGATCAGCTTTCCTCACGCCGTTTCATCCATTTGTGGCAAACCAATACCGTGATGAAATCGCTTCGTGACTTCCTGCTATATTTGCGATCGTATCATATCGGAAATCTCAAATATATTTTTTTATCTACCTAAGCAGACATTTCATTTGGGTGTGCAATGCCAAGATACATAAATTATTCGTTGCTAATTACCAGGAGAAATTATCAGACATCACTTCATAATCGCGCTAAGTGTCTCGTGAAGGAGCGTCGCTCGAAGAGGTAGATAATACAATCACGAAGCCTTATGAATCAGATTTTAGTGATGCGTTGCACTATTAATTATATTATTAACCGGACTGGGATACTTTATTTTTTCTTACCAAAATTAAAAAAAGATTCGATCGATTCAGGACGGAGAAGTAAAAATATAAAAAAATATATATATAGATCTTTGATAATATAATCTGATTAATAAAAATCAATTACATTTTTTCTCTTTAGTGATTTAATTGTATTCTAATTGTCATGTAGAACAAAGTTTATAATTTGATCAACTCAAAATGGAAGAAATAATAGTATAAATAGATCTTAGAAAATGTAATCTTATTAATAAAACTTGATTACATTCTTTACCTTTTAGAGATTTAATTTTTATTATAATTATTACATAAAACACTAAATTTACAATTCAATCGTTTCAAATTTATTTTTCCCGATTTTAATTTTAAACGAGAATTGAGTTGAATTTTAAAGAAATAGTTTTATACATACTTCAAGAGAAAAAGAACTAAGCAGCACGTTCAAAATATTTTTAAATGTTAACTTTTATGAACATTTGTCGATTTGTTTTTTGAGTTATAATAATCGATAGAGATAAAAACGGGAAGATAAAGTTGATATCGTATCATCGCAATCATTAATGTGGCAGAGCCTCTCATAAAATATTGAAGCATTAATAGAATTTATCAGCGAAGAAAGTAAGTAAATGATTTATTTTCGCGTGACGATAACTTCGGGAACCCACGGCTGGTCGAAACTGCTGTGATTGCGAGGATAATAGGAAGTATTGTAGGAGGACACGCAAGAGTGGAGACAATCTTGCGTATATACGATATTCAAGAATCGTTAACCGTTTAATGTGTCTTGCTATATGCAGCGAGTAAATTTTCGGCGTGTCTTTATTCCTCTTCAACTTTTCTACCGGTAGCGACGCGAGAATCTTGCACTTGAAAATAATTAAATCGTGGAACGTGCTTTGGTATGAAGGGAAACACCGAGGGAATGCCCATTGTTATTCCGAGAAGGAGCCTGATGCTTCCTCCGTTATCGAGGAATTAGAAGGTAACACGAGGAATTAAACAAGGATTTGAGAGAAAGGCGTAATAAAATCATTATAAAGAAGTGACGTACGAATAAAAATGAGAGCTACCGGGGATTGCAATGAATAGCTAATTGCTTTAATGAGAGAGAATCGAGAAGGGATTGACTTTAACACATGGAAATCTAGACATGTTCAACTTCGGTAAGGAAATTGCTCGAACATTTACATTACGATTTAGATAATACAATGAGAAAGGTATAATTGTATTTTACGCGAAATGCAAGTGATAATATGTTTTGCATTTTGCGCATCTATTATGTTAGTCTAATACTTTTTATTGTTTTACTTATGATACGTTACGTCCTGAAATAAAGAAATACTAATATGTTTTTCAAATTGAGTATTTAAATTAATTAATATTTTATATTTTAATTATATTATATGACAAAATAAAAGGAATTTATATGAAAAAAATAAAAGAATATACAATATTTTTTTATTTATTATACATTCTGGAAATTTTTGTAAATTTATTAATTTATTTAAAGTTCTTAAATTTTTTTATATTTAATTAAATTTAATTTATTATAATAACAATTTAAAATCTTTGTGTTTTGCAATACGTATACTTTTGTATTTTCATTATAATATATCAAAAAATAATTCATTTTATTAATCGCGAAATGAATTAACAAATATTGACTATAATATTGGTTGCAATTGATTCTCTCTCATATCTTGATCAGTACGATCTGTGCAACAATTTCGTGTAACATACAATATCGCGCAATATTCATATAACCGCCATGAGATCAAATTTCATTCGCAATTTTCGTGTTGGTACATATATTTTTGAAATATTTTCCACGATGTTGCGAAACGAGCAGTATACTCCATGCAAGCGAGTACGCGACTACTTCATCTTCTCTCCTAGTGTTTCTCGGAGACGCGGTTTTATTGCAGAGTGAAAGAATCACGCCGACTGAGATTGTTTTTCAATTTGAGAGATACAATTTATATAACAGTTCGTGATCGCGGTGAGTGTGTAAACCTCCATGGAATCCCAATAGCCCGAGGGGCAAACAGCAAAGTGAAGTATCTATGCTTGTTCCCTGAGCGATTGTTGAAATCGTAACGATATTATTGATACTAAATAATTTTTATATCCACTTCGATAAACGGAGCCTTCTCCAAAATCCCCGACGGGGATCACTCTTGAATTACTGTAAATTTTTGTCAAACGGATCATCGTTATTCTTAAGAGTTTTGTGCTAAAATTGTAGGAATGTCCACAGAAATGCTTTGGGCTAACGTTTAAATTGTAGAATCTAATTTTGAAATACGTTTCTATTTTCATGATTTTCTTATTTTTTAAGCGAACTGTTATTGCATCGCTTTCTACATTTTTCAAATATCCGTTATGCTATTTATCATCGTCGCAAAGTTTAATAGCGTATCGTAATATAAAGCTACTTCGCGCCAGCGGAATTTACGTCATAGTAAATAAATATTGTAGTATCATTTAACATCCAAGAAAATACTTGATTAACTTCAATTTCGTTATTCATGAGATATATTCATCGTTACTCATTACTATTACAGCAATCGTTCAGCGTCGAGAATTATCTTCTTCGATGCTATTGCCAATTGCTATAGTGCAAATTACAACTGATTTAAATATACATATTTAAACAACTACATACATATTTAAACAACTAAACAATATTTGTGTATACGGAGTTAAATTGTATTAGTATAAGTTTGCACCGTAGTAAAAGAGATTGTATATATGTAATACAATTTGTCTCTTCTACTTTTTTTATTATATTGAACACAGAAATTATCCTTTTTAGGAAAAGTTTTGCAATAAAAGAAGATTTTTTTTTCATTTAAAATGTGTTAGTGACTTGCAGAAAAATAATTATAATAATTATAAAAATAATTATTAATTTATAAAAAATGCTTCAAATCAATGGTCATTTGGTCGAAATATTTTTGTTCTGCATTTTCAACTAAAATTGCGTATTTTATTTTATTTATATTCGTATATAAATGTATTGATTTTTTAAAATAATAAATAATTTAAGTGGCTAAATAAACAATAAACAATTTTAATTTTAAATTAATCAATTGAAGAGAGATAGAGACAGAAATAGAGAGAGACAGAAATGGAGGAAGAGGAAGTTTAGAAAAAGTTAATTGATGGAGATCGATATTTTAGTTTCTAAATTACATACATTATTTTTGTATATTATAATAAAATAATTCATTATAGTAAAAAATAATTCAAAATTATTAAGACGGAAAAAGTTGATGATAGTCACATTTCAGTCTATCACATTAACATTTAGCGTCAAATGTACATACATGAATTATACACGCATGCACGCATGCATGTACTTGCATGTACGCACACATAACTCAATACAACAGCCAGCCAAGATCTGTAACATATAATTGGACGAGAACGACGAAATGTACTTTACGTGCAAATGTTAATGGCATTACTATTAGCGATGTGTACACAATGACCACAACCTATGCGTTGCTTCGTATGCTGGTCGGTCAAATTTACTCCAATGAAATATGAATACTTTTATCACGATAAAATAGGAATTTTCATCGCACCCATATGAATACTGTTACAGACGCGACACCGTAATTTAATGATAAAATGTTTTCATCATATTTAATTGTTTTATAAAATGTAAAACCAGAGTAATGCCCGCATTTAGAAAATGGTTTTTGCAATAAAATAAAGTGGCGTATAAAATATTTTATACAATCTGACATTTGATTTTTAGGAAGGTTTAAATTCATATTCTTATCTAGTTTAATGTAGGAATGTATATCACTTGGTATTATTATTAAGTATACTTTGAATATAACCTAGAGAGTTGAATTTCTTCCATAAGCTGTTGCCCTAGTTTCTTATAAATTCATTTTAGATCTGTTAACTCCATTTTAAATTTAATTAATTTAGAAATTCATACATATGTATTCTGATTCTATAAGTTATATATAATGTACGGTATATAAAATTATTAAAAGAATTATATTTCTCTTAATTTAATTTGATTTCTATTATAAATAATTGATTAAGTTATTTTATAGACTATCATGTATCTATATATTTCTGAAAACTGAAATAGATTTTAGAAATGACTTTAAAATGATTCGCAAAAATTAATATAAATTTATATAATTTTACTATTTTAATTAGTTTGTCTAATGAGATAAACAAAACGTGCCAACTTTAATAAAAGTTTAATCGTTAAATTTAAGAAGATAAATAGATGAGGATAGATGCTTGATACAAAATGATCTCACTTTAATCTCAAAGCGGGATGTTGCAATGTAGTAGAGTTGCAAAAGTTTTGAAATTTTTCTGTTGTATTGAAACAAGTTTCTGTATCAAATTCGCGCAAAGTTGAAGCATTCCAATTTTTCAATTTTTATTATCTATCCATTCTTTTGTTTCTTGTACAGTGGAAATGAAGTAGCATAAAATTAATCAGCTTCCGGCGCTTATTGCCTGTCTAGCTACTAATAAGTAGAGTTCATTGAAGTTCTATATACATCAGGAGGCACGGTAATATCTTCGGTGTAAAATTAACGATTTATGTGTGTATATATATATATATATACACACATAAATCGTTAATTTTACACCGAAGATATTACCGTGCCTCCTGATGTATATAGAACTTCAATGAACTCTACTTATTAGTAGCTAGACAGGCAATAAGCGCCGGAAGCTGATTAATTTTATGCTACTTCATTTCCACTGTACAAGAAACAAAAGAATGGATAGATAATAAAAATTGAAAAATTGGAATGCTTCAACTTTGCGCGAATTTGATACAGAAACTTGTTTCAATACAACAGAAAAATTTCAAAACTTTTGCAACTCTACTACATTGCAACATCCCGCTTTGAGATTAAAGTGAGATCATTTTGTATCAAGCATCTATCCTCATCTATTTATCTTCTTAAATTTAACGATTAAACTTTTATTAAAGTTGGCACGTTTTGTTTATCTCATTAGACAAACTAATTAAAATAGTAAAATTATATAAATTTATATTAATTTTTGCGAATCATTTTAAAGTCATTTCTAAAATCTATTTCAGTTTTCAGAAATATATAGATACATGATAGTCTATAAAATAACTTAATCAATTATTTATAATAGAAATCAAATTAAATTAAGAGAAATATAATTCTTTTAATAATTTTATATACCGTACATTATATATAACTTATAGAATCAGAATACATATGTATGAATTTCTAAATTAATTAAATTTAAAATGGAGTTAACAGATCTAAAATGAATTTATAAGAAACTAGGGCAACAGCTTATGGAAGAAATTCAACTCTCTAGGTTATATTCAAAGTATACTTAATAATAATACCAAGTGATATACATTCCTACATTAAACTAGATAAGAATATGAATTTAAACCTTCCTAAAAATCAAATGTCAGATTGTATAAAATATTTTATACGCCACTTTATTTTATTGCAAAAACCATTTTCTAAATGCGGGCATTACTCTGGTTTTACATTTTATAAAACAATTAAATATGATGAAAACATTTTATCATTAAATTACGGTGTCGCGTCTGTAACAGTATTCATATGGGTGCGATGAAAATTCCTATTTTATCGTGATAAAAGTATTCATATTTCATTGGAGTAAATTTGACCGACCAGCATACGAAGCAACGCATAGGTTGTGGTCATTGTGTACACATCGCTAATAGTAATGCCATTAACATTTGCACGTAAAGTACATTTCGTCGTTCTCGTCCAATTATATGTTACAGATCTTGGCTGGCTGTTGTATTGAGTTATGTGTGCGTACATGCAAGTACATGCATGCGTGCATGCGTGTATAATTCATGTATGTACATTTGACGCTAAATGTTAATGTGATAGACTGAAATGTGACTATCATCAACTTTTTCCGTCTTAATAATTTTGAATTATTTTTTACTATAATGAATTATTTTATTATAATATACAAAAATAATGTATGTAATTTAGAAACTAAAATATCGATCTCCATCAATTAACTTTTTCTAAACTTCCTCTTCCTCCATTTCTGTCTCTCTCTATTTCTGTCTCTATCTCTCTTCAATTGATTAATTTAAAATTAAAATTGTTTATTGTTTATTTAGCCACTTAAATTATTTATTATTTTAAAAAATCAATACATTTATATACGAATATAAATAAAATAAAATACGCAATTTTAGTTGAAAATGCAGAACAAAAATATTTCGACCAAATGACCATTGATTTGAAGCATTTTTTATAAATTAATAATTATTTTTATAATTATTATAATTATTTTTCTGCAAGTCACTAACACATTTTAAATGAAAAAAAAATCTTCTTTTATTGCAAAACTTTTCCTAAAAAGGATAATTTCTGTGTTCAATATAATAAAAAAAGTAGAAGAGACAAATTGTATTACATATATACAATCTCTTTTACTACGGTGCAAACTTATACTAATACAATTTAACTCCGTATACACAAATATTGTTTAGTTGTTTAAATATGTATGTAGTTGTTTAAATATGTATATTTAAATCAGTTGTAATTTGCACTATAGCAATTGGCAATAGCATCGAAGAAGATAATTCTCGACGCTGAACGATTGCTGTAATAGTAATGAGTAACGATGAATATATCTCATGAATAACGAAATTGAAGTTAATCAAGTATTTTCTTGGATGTTAAATGATACTACAATATTTATTTACTATGACGTAAATTCCGCTGGCGCGAAGTAGCTTTATATTACGATACGCTATTAAACTTTGCGACGATGATAAATAGCATAACGGATATTTGAAAAATGTAGAAAGCGATGCAATAACAGTTCGCTTAAAAAATAAGAAAATCATGAAAATAGAAACGTATTTCAAAATTAGATTCTACAATTTAAACGTTAGCCCAAAGCATTTCTGTGGACATTCCTACAATTTTAGCACAAAACTCTTAAGAATAACGATGATCCGTTTGACAAAAATTTACAGTAATTCAAGAGTGATCCCCGTCGGGGATTTTGGAGAAGGCTCCGTTTATCGAAGTGGATATAAAAATTATTTAGTATCAATAATATCGTTACGATTTCAACAATCGCTCAGGGAACAAGCATAGATACTTCACTTTGCTGTTTGCCCCTCGGGCTATTGGGATTCCATGGAGGTTTACACACTCACCGCGATCACGAACTGTTATATAAATTGTATCTCTCAAATTGAAAAACAATCTCAGTCGGCGTGATTCTTTCACTCTGCAATAAAACCGCGTCTCCGAGAAACACTAGGAGAGAAGATGAAGTAGTCGCGTACTCGCTTGCATGGAGTATACTGCTCGTTTCGCAACATCGTGGAAAATATTTCAAAAATATATGTACCAACACGAAAATTGCGAATGAAATTTGATCTCATGGCGGTTATATGAATATTGCGCGATATTGTATGTTACACGAAATTGTTGCACAGATCGTACTGATCAAGATATGAGAGAGAATCAATTGCAACCAATATTATAGTCAATATTTGTTAATTCATTTCGCGATTAATAAAATGAATTATTTTTTGATATATTATAATGAAAATACAAAAGTATACGTATTGCAAAACACAAAGATTTTAAATTGTTATTATAATAAATTAAATTTAATTAAATATAAAAAAATTTAAGAACTTTAAATAAATTAATAAATTTACAAAAATTTCCAGAATGTATAATAAATAAAAAAATATTGTATATTCTTTTATTTTTTTCATATAAATTCCTTTTATTTTGTCATATAATATAATTAAAATATAAAATATTAATTAATTTAAATACTCAATTTGAAAAACATATTAGTATTTCTTTATTTCAGGACGTAACGTATCATAAGTAAAACAATAAAAAGTATTAGACTAACATAATAGATGCGCAAAATGCAAAACATATTATCACTTGCATTTCGCGTAAAATACAATTATACCTTTCTCATTGTATTATCTAAATCGTAATGTAAATGTTCGAGCAATTTCCTTACCGAAGTTGAACATGTCTAGATTTCCATGTGTTAAAGTCAATCCCTTCTCGATTCTCTCTCATTAAAGCAATTAGCTATTCATTGCAATCCCCGGTAGCTCTCATTTTTATTCGTACGTCACTTCTTTATAATGATTTTATTACGCCTTTCTCTCAAATCCTTGTTTAATTCCTCGTGTTACCTTCTAATTCCTCGATAACGGAGGAAGCATCAGGCTCCTTCTCGGAATAACAATGGGCATTCCCTCGGTGTTTCCCTTCATACCAAAGCACGTTCCACGATTTAATTATTTTCAAGTGCAAGATTCTCGCGTCGCTACCGGTAGAAAAGTTGAAGAGGAATAAAGACACGCCGAAAATTTACTCGCTGCATATAGCAAGACACATTAAACGGTTAACGATTCTTGAATATCGTATATACGCAAGATTGTCTCCACTCTTGCGTGTCCTCCTACAATACTTCCTATTATCCTCGCAATCACAGCAGTTTCGACCAGCCGTGGGTTCCCGAAGTTATCGTCACGCGAAAATAAATCATTTACTTACTTTCTTCGCTGATAAATTCTATTAATGCTTCAATATTTTATGAGAGGCTCTGCCACATTAATGATTGCGATGATACGATATCAACTTTATCTTCCCGTTTTTATCTCTATCGATTATTATAACTCAAAAAACAAATCGACAAATGTTCATAAAAGTTAACATTTAAAAATATTTTGAACGTGCTGCTTAGTTCTTTTTCTCTTGAAGTATGTATAAAACTATTTCTTTAAAATTCAACTCAATTCTCGTTTAAAATTAAAATCGGGAAAAATAAATTTGAAACGATTGAATTGTAAATTTAGTGTTTTATGTAATAATTATAATAAAAATTAAATCTCTAAAAGGTAAAGAATGTAATCAAGTTTTATTAATAAGATTACATTTTCTAAGATCTATTTATACTATTATTTCTTCCATTTTGAGTTGATCAAATTATAAACTTTGTTCTACATGACAATTAGAATACAATTAAATCACTAAAGAGAAAAAATGTAATTGATTTTTATTAATCAGATTATATTATCAAAGATCTATATATATATTTTTTTATATTTTTACTTCTCCGTCCTGAATCGATCGAATCTTTTTTTAATTTTGGTAAGAAAAAATAAAGTATCCCAGTCCGGTTAATAATATAATTAATAGTGCAACGCATCACTAAAATCTGATTCATAAGGCTTCGTGATTGTATTATCTACCTCTTCGAGCGACGCTCCTTCACGAGACACTTAGCGCGATTATGAAGTGATGTCTGATAATTTCTCCTGGTAATTAGCAACGAATAATTTATGTATCTTGGCATTGCACACCCAAATGAAATGTCTGCTTAGGTAGATAAAAAAATATATTTGAGATTTCCGATATGATACGATCGCAAATATAGCAGGAAGTCACGAAGCGATTTCATCACGGTATTGGTTTGCCACAAATGGATGAAACGGCGTGAGGAAAGCTGATCGCGTATTACTCGACACGACGGCATAAACTGGAAATGTGTGCTCGCGCGATGACAGCGATTCGCAACGGCAGCGTGTATATCATGTATACGGAAATCAGATTAATTACCTAGACGCGTGTGCATGGAAGTGAGGGAGAATTAACGAATCCATGCACGAATTCTCCAACTTTGATAAGGTCGCCGGTCCGAGAGATCGTAACGCGAATGATCGAAATACGGATCGGAGAGTCGGCCACGGGAGAGTGAGAGTGGATAGAACGCACGCCGAGAACCTCAAGATATTAAACCAGACATCTCGCGTCCCATAAACCCTAGGCTTTGATCCTAATCCCAACTAGAACCTGAGCTGTCGTCTGCTTAATCGAGTTTAGCCGCTTCGGATCCACTGCGTAATCGGCGCGCGAAACTCATACCTGATTATGCTGCCAGCTATTCGCAACGTTGTTACCCACAGAATCGTGTAATAAACTTGGCAACGCGAATAGTTTGAATCGTTGGCGGTCGTTGGCTGAACATGGTGATAAACAGGACCGACGACGTTCTATTTGCTGCTAGTAGACAGAGTAGAACTTTAAGAAAACGCACGGTACTTGATCGTAGACAAGATGATTTTGAAGATTTTATCAGCGTCAAGGCCAACAGTTTTGATATAAATTATTATTTATTGATTTTAATAATTTGTAACTAATAATATATATATATAGTTGCAATTTATATGTTGAATTAATTAAATTAATTTTCACTCGATTGTTAACCGTAAGAATCGAAACGTTTGTCGCAAATTTATTTCGCACACTGCAATCTGCAGATCTTTATCAATTTTATTAATTTTTGATATCATGGTCATGCGAATTTTCTATCATTCGTTGCCACAGAATTTACCAATCTTGTGCCAATAGAATAAAAAGATTAAGTCATCACTCTTCCGTCTCGCTATGAAAGATATAGAAAATTACAATAAATATTTAGACATACTGATGATGGCTCGAAGGCAAGCCAAAACGTCTATGTGTAATTAATTATATTCATTCGAATAGATAATGAACGATTTTTATTCTCGCATAAAGTACCGCGAATAAATTCTCATTATTCCTTTTTTGTTTTATATTTGACATTTTCAAGAGTTGTTACTTGTTTTATTTAATTAATTAATTTTTATTAAATTAAATTATTTTTAATTTATTAAATTAAATAGTAATTAAATTAATTTTTTTCATATTAATAGTCACATTATCCATATGGCCATATTATCAAATAATTAAAGATATCTGCATAACAGTATATATTATGTTGGTATCTTTAGTTATTATAATTTAATTTATTCTTCTTTTTCTCTCTCTCTCTCTCTCTCTCTCTCT
>Ga0157364_1005833_pt1 | contig 12597 bp, 5 predicted proteins | sample AttsexASBM2_FD_111476 | JGI IMG/M metagenome (GOLD analysis project Ga0157364, IMG submission 111476) | Fungus gardens microbial communities from leaf cutter ant in Ribeirão Preto, State of São Paulo, Brazil - Atta sexdens ASBM2 | ecosystem: Host-associated > Fungi > Mycelium > Unclassified ... | reverse complement strand
AGCATTGAAAAAAGTAGCAAATTTTTATTTATATTGATAAATGATTATTTAATATATTTTATAAATTTACTAATATAATTTGTTGTTTTAATTTATAAATGGCTGGCTAATTTTATTTAGTGCAATATTAAAAAAAAATATTTTTTATATAAATCTGTTCAGTTTTAAATATTTAAGACAATGATATATCTGTAAAGTTCATAATATCTCATTTTGAGAATATCGGTATAATTAATTGTTTTTTCATTCTTTTCTGAAGAGTTTTTGATATGCTTCAAAAAGAGTAGCAATTAGTATCCGAAATGATAAAAATGGAAAAGTTTTAGTTATTTTTCAGTCTGTGTAAAAATTTTTTAAGTTTTCACGAATTAAAACTTTTTAACGGCAATGACGGCAGAAATAATAGTGGCGATAGCGACGGACATATTTTCCAAACTTCATGTAATATAAGTTAGAAATTTTGTAAAAAATTGACATATTCTGGATAACTTTGCAAGAGCTCTTTTAAAATGTATTAGAACTTATATAAGTTTTTGATAAAAATAAAAGAAGTCATTAATAATTTTTGTAAAATAAAAACATGAGAAATTGATACTTAATCTTCAACTCTCCCTATTTTTTTATAGGTTAAATTGTTAGAATTCTTATCGAAATATTAAAGATTTTTCTAATCATTTAGTTAAGAGTCATAAAAATTTATTATTTATTATTTATTATTATATTAAATCTTCTACAATGTGATATTAGGTCATAGAATAATTGATTATTAAAATATAATGTTATGTTTAACATTAGCCTTGGTTTACGAATTTTCTTTTACTACCAGTTTAATAACACTTTATAACTATTTATAATATATTTATTCCAAATATAGAAATTTAGGAAAGGATAACGAGTCGCTAATTCAATGTTAATTATCCTGAATTGCCGATGCATTTGATTCAAGAATACGTCATGTATATTCGCCTTCAATATACTCACGTGAATGAGACCATGCTCGTTAGTATTTTACGCCGCGTGTCCGACTGCATCGGGTCAACTTTTTTCTTTCCATTGCGTCCTTCTCTTCCGGATACCATATCCTATGCTGATAACGCATTCTCTCTTGTGGTGCCGCCGGAATAAATCCCGTGCGGGCTCGTCAGCGGGACTTTTTCCGAATTATTTCGCGGAACAGGAGGAACTCGGTACCGTCCACACTAATCCCGTATAAACCGTTGCGACTTGTGGCGAGGTATTTTTCGCGGGTACCGCGTAATGCCCGTGACGGCAGATGGAAAATCTGAAAATGCGGCAGTCGAATGAGCTGGGATGAGCGGCTGAACGAGAGGGCGCGAGTATGTTCCGTGTCGATATTTGAAAGAAAAATACTGAATAGACAAATGAATACTTTATTACATGCACGTGGATTTTGAAATTGTATAAATATTTGTATATGTACGTATCTATTCTTTTTTTTAACTTTCGAATGTTTGATGTTACAAATTATTCTGTTAATCATAGAAATATTATATTAAAATTCAAGAAAATCAGTTTAAATTTTCTGATAAATCAGACATTTTGGAAATATTTATATAATATAGATTATATTGAATTAATATTATATTTGTAATATTATATTGTAAAGTTTTTAAGAAAATAAAAATTAAACATTGGAAACGATATGAAAATGTTTCGCTTGACAAAAATTACTTTTACAATTGCCTTTTTTATTCAAAAATGTGAGCGCAATTTGATAAAGCATATGTTGAAACTTAATTAATTTGTCGTTGAACGCTCAGACGGTGATAACATTTACAATTCTTTCTTGATTGACAGATAATACATTTTACATTTATCGCATGCATGGCGGTTTGCAGCATCCATTAGCAGATTTTACCGTGGCACTCACCGCCGGTGAATTCATTTAACGCTGGAAAATAATCCTTTATAATCCCCTCTACGCGGAGGCCACCCTAAATGAGGGAACCATCCCGTAAGCTCTCTATGTACGCCGACGTATTTTAAAATAAGTAATATCGTTGAAGTGTATGTTTGTATAACTAGTATTTTAGTAATAATTTGTTTCAAACCATATTTACCATAATCATGTTATTATACAGCATCAATGTAAAATTAATTAATAAAGCAATTAAAAATTATGCATATATTATTTCTAACATGTTTATTTTTTAAATAAATTTCATTAATTTTATGAACTTAAAATTTATTTATTTTTTATAATTTTACCGCCCTAATTTAATAGCGATTTTAATTTTGAGTATTGATTGATTTGATTAAACTTTTAATAATTAATATTTGTTATTAAAAAATACTTTAAAAGAAATTGCTTTAATATATATATATATATATATATATATATATATACGTTGTAAAAAAAATTTTAATTAATATACAGCGTTAACATCAATCAAATTTCAAAGATGCAACATAAGAAAATTTTAGAGTGAATTCAATTTTTATTTTAAAATTATAAGTTAATTATAAATATTTTAAAATCATTTCATGCATTGCATACATAAAAATGTGTAAATATGTAAACATAGTAAAATTGAAATATCTTGAAAATCGTAAAATGCATTAAATACATTTAAAATAAACGCAAACATGATGGATGACTATAGAAATCTTTCGCATGAAAGAATTCCGTCTATGTTGGATAAAGAAGCTGCTGTCGAAAGATTCATGGCCGTGTCAGATGATAGGTTAAGCAGCCAGATTTTTCATGTAAATTTCTCTTATAAGTCATGTTCTATTTTTAGATATGGTATACTATCTTGTATGTTTAGAATTTTATTTTCATTTTTTGGTGCATAACTGAGAATGTCAAATAAATTTTTGTTATTTAGATTGTGATGAATTTGACGTAGTAACGTCATTTTTGAGAGATTTCACATATTCTACTTTGGTCAAACCAGCCGAAGTATATTTGCGTACTTCCATTCAAGATGTTCTTGACGGTATGTGTGGAAAAATTCAATAAAGATTTTGATATAAAAAACGAGTTTCTATTGAATTACTTTGCCCAGATATGTTGTCGATGTGCGAAAGATGAGTATAAAGAAACAAACTCTTTTTTTTACAGTTTCAATTTTACAATGCATTTAGATGTATTTACAAATTGCAATCTTCTAAAAATATTTTAGAAAATAATAAATATTGGATAAGATTAATATTTTTTTATGTTGCATGTTAGGGATCAAAATAAAAAATTCAAACTTTAATACAAATACAAAGGTATATCATGCTTAAAGTAAGTAAATCTGCATGAATTAGTTACATTTATAGACAAAAATACATATATGTGTATAAAAATTACAATGATAAACTCAAAAAAAATTTATTATAATTTTAAATTATAATTTTGAAATTAAAAAATGTGGAAATTATATATAGACAACTTTTTAGATATTTCAGTGTAAAAAAGTTTTCTTTTAATTAATAAAAAAATATATAATTACAAATTTATATCGTGCAAATATCTGTTCTAGCCTCAGATAATAAAGCATAAGCAGATCTTTTCATATATTCTTAATTAAACATTGCTAGAAGGTTTCGTGTTACATCTGCGAAATAAAAGGAAAATAACAGAAATATTTTTTCCTCCTTTAAATATTAATTTAGAAATGTGCCCGCCATTCTCTAACGTTGCCATTATAACGCGTCCGACATCTTAATAAAGACAAATCGAGATTCGTAGAAGAAGCTCATAACGAAATTTTATTCTGAAGAATCGATCTTTCTTAAGGGGAGCATCGACGATGCACATAAACGAGGTATGACGCGAGAGAAATGAGCACTCTGAAATCAGAGTTTGTGGGAAAGAGAGTCACGGAAGCGATCAATTTTATTTTTCTTGGATACATACAGTGTCGTCCGTAAATTTAACGCATCATGTCATTAAGAAAAATACATGTGCGTGTAGAAAGATTTTTCAATTTTCAAATATTATTTACCTTTGAAGGTATTTAAAATTTTTAAAGGTTTTCAATTCAATCATTTATTAAATTAGATCTTGCTTTAAACCGATTTGATTTATAAATATATTAAGTTTGATTATATATAGTATTTTATTTTTTTATATTACGTTAATATAAAGTATTGATGATATATAATTATAACATTAAAATATTATAATAATATATTAATATATAATCATTAAGAAAATGTGTTCATATTGATTGAAAAATTATTATGATAATATTAAGAGAAGAAGTGGAGTCAATTACAACGGAATGTACCGATAAATTTTCATGATATTCGTCTGTAAGCGCTTTACATTTTCACAGAATATGCTCTAATGATCAGAGGCGCTTGAAGCATAAAGTCCGAGATAGGCTTTGCGAGCAGTTTCTGATTGAATAGTAAACCGAGACTCATACGTTCGCATTAGCGTACAGAGAATAATCCCCCAGACGCAGCTGCCAACGTGTATATAGCCGCGCGTTCCCTTTCAGTCACTATCTGCGTAGCAATATTGCGAGCAGCCAATTACCGTGGGCCAACGGACGTCAATTATAACGACTCGCTTGCAACAGGCTAGCTAAGTCGAAATGCAAACACGACAGTGTAGACTGTAGATAGATCGAAGGCAAAGAAAATTTGGCTTTAAAATAAAGTATACAAATAATTTATTTTAAAATATTTTTCGAAAAAAAGTTATCCCATAGCTTAGAGAACTGGATATATAAATTTACATTGTAATATTGTTAAGTACGAAGATCTAGCGCAGACTAAATAAAATATTTTTCTACTTATGTTATTCATCGGTTTAATGTCTTATTATTTTTTGAAAAATGTTTTAGTAAATATATGTCGAAAGATGGAAGTAAGTACATTAAACTTTTCTTAAGTTAGCAGGTCATATTTATTTTTTGACTGTAATATATTGCAGATTTTTTTTTTATTATCACGTACGGTTATCATGATATACTACTACTACTATTACGCTATTACTTTTTATATGTCATTTTAAGTAAATTTTTACATTATAATACATATTCCAATAAAATATATAATTTGTTTTTTAATAAAAGTCTTTGGCAAAATTAATAGACCTTTCTTAGACTTTATATATAAAATATAGGGAAGAGTGAGGAACTATGAACAGCTAAAGGAAAAGTTAAATAAAATTAATAATTATTTAATTATCAATAAATTATCAATAAATTAAAAGTATTTATTTAAAAGAAACTCCAATTATTTATAATTTTAAACAACTATAGTAATTAACTCATATATTATTAATACAAATTATAATTCTAAACAAAAGTAAAATTTTTGGACCGTTTGGAACTATCTGCTGTCATGTACAACAATGTCAAATTGATTTTGTTTTCTGTTACAAATTATTGATTTATATTAATAATATATGTATTGATTATTATAGTTTGATTATTAAAGTTGAATTTTTTTTAACAAAAAAGTTTGTAATTGATAAATAATCGTCAGCTTTATTTAATTTTTCTTTTAGAAAAACATACGCAATAATCCCATTTTCCCTTATATTGAAATTAACGAAACCATGATATTTTATTTTAATTAAATGGCGCGTTCGTTCTATGTCATAGTATGGCATACTAAGCGTATATCGAACTATCACTGGATGCGAGAAATAATAGGTCTCTATTCTAATATATTTCAATAGTATCGGGTTTATCTTTAGTGTTCCTTATTCTTCGTTTCTATATAAAATCAACCCATATGTTCATATACAGATGGTAATAAGTAGGAACTATGTGTTAAATTAACACTAATAGCGTTTTCGAGTGCAGTGAGTTTGAACTTAACTCAGGTTGGTTAACCCAAAAGTAGCTGTATCCAATTAGAAACCAAAGTAGAATCTAGACATATGTGACGTCATTAATCCAATCTGGATTAGGTGCAACTCTCCACTGCATTTGAAAACGTTGGAAAATTATAGCAGCGCCGAATATAAAAGTAAGAATTAATATAAAATAATAAAAAAATAATAAAATTATTCTTTCATTTCTCAAAACCGAGAATCAAGATTTTAATTTTGTGTGACTATGCTTACATCGAGACTTTTAAGACGCGTAATCACAAACAGTTGAGAATTTTTAGGTAAGGATTGATATTTTTTCTGAAATCCTTTAAATTTAAATTTAAAAACATTATATATTATATATATGAAATAAATAATATAAAATTACAGATAATGCAGAATATAATATTTGTATATACTTATACAAAGTAAAAATATTTTTGTACGATTAGATTGGGAAAATGATACACTGTGCAATAGCGAAAATTAAGTAGCAAATATGAAATAAACGAGACAAAAGATTTTGTGAAATGTTACAGAATACAATGACTGCCTCTTGCTTGTAAAAGGAAAATTAAATAAAGATAGTTTAAGCCATATTTTGGACAAAGAAATAGTGATAGTATTCGTCGCAGCTTATCCTGAAATGTTGCAGTTGGGAGTAGAAGTGTGCAATAGAAATAAAGAATGAATAAAATAAAGAAAACTGAATAAAATAAAGATGCAGAACTGGTATTAGATAGAGAAATTTAAGAAAGAAAAAATGTAATCTAAATAATGTAATGTTAATTTTATAACGTAATTTGGATATTTACAGTAAGTTATACAGAACAAAAGATAATTTTTTTTTAACGCGAATGTATAAAGTATGTAAAAGATTATACATTATTAATATATTATTAATATTTAACATTTTATATTAATATATATATATATTTTTTTTTTAAGTTAGGTTAATATAAATTGTTAATGTTAAATAATTTGAGTAAACATGTCAATTTACCATTTAATTTTTGTTAAAGAGAAATCGATTATATAAATATATATTATGAAAGCTCGTACAGATGAAACGAGTCAAATTTTAATTTAGCTTTCAACCTGACTAAATTTGGGGCACCCATTATAAACGTTTGATATGCTACATGTTTGCTGAAATTATATTTGAAACGTGGTTTATGGAAGTCTTTTCCTATCGTGAAGCGCATGGATTTGCGGCATGTGAATTCAAGCGCAGCGAGCGTGTTTGCAAAAGGGAAAGCTTATATTCGCTTAATTTCAGCCGTATTTGCGTTAATAAAGTTTCGTTATTACGCTATTCCTGTTTATTCCGTTTTGAAGGGAGTCGAACGCATGCTCGAAGGATAATTCGTCTGGTAATTCCTCGAACGTGCTGCAGGCGATGCATTCCTAGTACGCATACGCATGCCAGCATTATTCCTAATATTCTACGCTGTCCTTTGACATAATATTTGAGGCCGGAATTATATTTCGCACAAATCTTGCATGTATAATGATCTCGACAATTTTTGCGTTGAGTACAAAATTTATGTTGAAAATTCTGCACTTCTTAAATTGTACTTTTTAATATTAAATGTGTGCTTTCTCTTTCTCTCTCTTTTTTGAACATAACATAAAAAAATTTAAAAACTAATTAAACTGTCATTTAATAATCAATAATAATAGTAAGCCATTACTGAAGGCATTTACTTTTTATATAAATATATAAAAAGTATGCCTTCAGTAATGGCTTTTATATAAATATAAAATTTTAGTTTATGCAGCAAAAATAAGATTTGATTATTAAAAAAGAATATATTTATAGCATTTATTATATAATATTATAATCGAATAAAATATTAGCTTAATATAAAACTAGATGTCAAATATTTTGACATAACAATAATTATAAATAAAGAATTTTTTTCCTTACTATTTTTGCGATGCGATTAAATAGAAATTGTTATTTGAAATAGGAAAATTCCTGGATGAAATGGGACTCCGGAATTCGAGTGCGGACGAGTTTCACTTAAAAGGATTTGGCAATGTTTGCCTCCTTGTATCACTGAAGAAGTATCACTGCGACTGTTTCACGGGGTTACCTTAAATCGAAGATATCTTTTTCTGTTGGTGCTTCGACGCGGACGTTGGAATCTCAATAATTTCTCTTTAGACTGCGACATCGTGACTGGTCGTCGCTGCACGTCTTTGAGCTTGGGTTCTTAGGTCCTTAGGTGGTCGCGTACCGTTGCGAAGGAAAGCTACTTCGCCCTCAGAGTAAACAACCAGTCGCAATTTTCTGTCATTCCTTAAAAGGTGTTGGAAAAAAGACTTGTAAGGAAAAACGGATGGTCTTTGTCGCCAAGAAATTCATAGTCAAAGTAGTAAAATGTCGATCTGTCATTTAACACGGAGTATCATTCTCTTGTGTAAAGATTTCTTTCATATTTTCTGTTCAACATAGAAAAAAAATTAATCTTATCGATTCATCTTATTTTATAAAAAACATTTTTAAATAACTTATATCCATATTAATGCATACATATTTACATTTATTAATAGCTGTTACATTTATCTCTTTTGGAAGAAAGTAGTTCTAATATATTCTCTTTTATTACTTTCTTGAGCATTAAACCAAAATAAATTAAGACAACACTATTATGATTAAATAAAGTGATTATAATATCTAATTTATTAAATATACAGTACATAATTTATATTTATTAATACTTATTTTTTATTTTATCAGCAAACAGATTACTAAGTAAGAAAATTAGATTATGTATTAGAACTTTTTCTTAACTCGATATTTTATTAGTAATCCTTATTACTTTTTTATCTTTCTTTTACTGCAGATTAGCTATCGAATGAAGAATCACCAATTAGATTATAGAGACAATCGTGATCGGTGATCTTTAATCCATTAATCTCTCCTAGTCCAACTTTCATTAAATTTTCCGTGTCAGCCCGCAATAGTAATTAGTGATAATTACGTGTAGACTCATGGCATTGATCAACATTTAATTAAGTTGAGAAACTTCGCGCAAAGACCTTGCGAGAATTGAGCCGTGAAAATGGAAGCTTTTAACGCCTCCTTAAAACCTGTGTGGGACATCCTCGACCAAGCCGTCTAAACCCAGCCCTGTTCGCTCCATAATCTTTCACTACTAAGATGTGAAGAAGAGGGTCCAATATCGCGATAGTAGCAAGGTGCTAGGTCAATTCTCGCCCTCATCTTAAGCTTATCGCTCGTTATCCTTACAACTGCCGGCATTTTGCATAATAAAACCCTACGTATGCTGAACTGCTGCAGTAATTTCGGTGACCCGAATTATGAGGAACAATGAGATTGCTTCAATTATCCACCGGTAGCATCATTCATCTCTATCTACGTTTTGATCCCTATCATATATTCGCCTTCTTAAGTTATGGAAGAATGCACTATCTATATGTATAATGTACAGGAAATATAATTTTTTGTCCCGTTAGATAAAACGCTTTATCGAGTTGACTATTGTTCGAGGTAATTCTCTTCTCTTGGTTTTTAAATTTAAATTTTATTCTATAAAAGTGTCGACATATCTTCGATCAGTTGCAAACGTTATTTACTAATTATCAGATGTATCATTTAAGATTATAAGATGGCACAAAATGATACATAACTACAGTTAAATAATTTTTGAAATAAAAATCAATATTTATTTCAAACAAATCAATATTTAAAACAAGGATGTAATAACAATGATAAACAATAACAATAGCAACAATAATAATAATAATAATAAAAATAATAATAATACTGCTCGACAAAGAAACATTAGAACGAAACTAGTTATTTTCCGTGGTTTCTTGAACGTTAAATATAAATCCGACTTTTGAATTTTGCTCCATAATTTCATATCATAATTTTAAGAAATTTGCAATTAAAGCAAAGAGGACTATTTTACATAACTTGTTATATTATAACTACGATATGTAACACACACTGGAAAAGTTTCATTATAATTATCTAATTTATTTTTCTTGTTATATAAAAAATTTTGCAAAAGACTTCATATAAAATTATTTATCTCCTAATAAATCAATTTTGCATTTTGTATAATATTTTTCTTTCCCATTTTACCGTTATAAAGAAAATAAAAATGTAATTCTCTGATATGCCAACTTATATCTGAAGTGAAGCAAATAAAGCAGATTCAAAACTTACTAGGTTGGCGATGTATGTGGCGTGAATAGCGTCTGTGCATTTCAATAATAGCTACATACAGACTGCAAGTCTAAAGCAGTTCATTCGCTTTCGCTGTATATGCGAATGGCGGATATCAACGATACGAGTCTCTTCCTTGAGATCATCCGAGCGAGATGAGCACTCTCAGTTATTACAAGTAGAACAATGATCTGAGCTGAGTACGACGCGGCATACTTAATGGCCCGGGCTGCGAGATGCAGCAAGGGAAGAAAGGGCGGAAGATTCGTCTCCTTTTGCCATTCGCGATAAGCAGCTACGTTTGAATCTGTAACATTTAGTTGAAGACGTTTGCCCATGAAAGAATTTAAGCGTTAATCGTGAATAAAACCGGTGAATAATAGCTCTTGTCCGTAATATTAATTTTTAACAGGTTCGAAAACATATTTTTGAAAGAAATAGATATATTTATGTAATTCGTAATATGCAACGTAAAAGTAAGTTCAACAATAAAGAAATTGAAAATGTAAAATGTCAAAATAATTTATCATATAATAAAATTTATTAATACAATAATAATGATAAAAATTCTGTATGTTGCGACTATATAGTCTTTTTCAGCAGTGATATAATAAAAATACGACATGAAAACATAATAAATTGAAATGATAAAACGTAATCAAATGAAAGTTTAATGAGAATTATTATTATTACTTAATGATGTTTTATCGTATCATTTTATGTTGTTGTATTTTCACTATGTTATATATACTCTTTATAATATTATCAATGCTGAAAAAGATTTTAAAATATACATTCTTATTGTTATTATTAATAAATTTTGTTATATTAATAAATTATTTTTGACATTTTGACATGAGTCAAAACATTTTGTCTTGAGTTTGCTCCTTGTCAACATTATCTTTATATATCGCATACTTTTTAGATAATTAATTAGAATATTTTCTTGAAAAAAAAATTTTGCACTGTATAGAGACGTTTTCGAGATAGAATAACTCAAGTAAAAAATAATGTGTTTGCTTACTTGCACATTCAGAAAGTTTATATCCTGTTATCTGTTCTTGAGTGCGAAGTCATGCTTTGTAAATTATGCAAGCTTTGAAATGTTCAACGTATGTGTACAAAAAAATCATACGGTCTTTTTGTAAAATCGTAAAAAGAGGAAAGACACGCACAAGCGTTGAAAGAAACGCTTTTTGGTTCTAAACTTGAGTTATCTCTGTCCATTCTTGGCAGGATGTTTCTGTTATTACTATACTTCCTTTTTCCGCCAACCTTTTTAATGCATTGAACGGACAACTGAGACTCTTAAATTGCTTCGTTAAATCGGTGAAGGCGCCGTCATGGTTTCTCTTCATATTCCACGAACATCTCTTTCTTATTTTGTTTTTCCTTTTCTCTCTCTACAGTCGTCGTCAACGGCATCGTCTTCGTCGAAAAAGCGTCCGAATAAAGAAAAGCATGAATAATGTAATTCGTATAATATCAGACAGATAGGAAGGCTTGACATAACCAGATATAACACGAGGGTGCATCCTTCGTGGGTTAATAAACGGGAAGAAGACTTCGCGGCAGACATTCAGCATTTTCTCGCTCGGTTGGATTCACGCCAGATGATGACGCTTTTCCTTTTTTTCCCCGCATTATACTCGCGATTTTATTGCTGCGAATTGAACGACTTTTAATATTAGCATTTTTTATAATTCCAAAATAATCACAAGTGGCAGAGAGATGCAGTAATTTGTAATTGCTGATTTTGTATAAAGAGATTATTATATTTTAATCAATATTAATTAATGTCAGTAATAATTAATACATATTTTCCTCTATTTATAATAATTAAAACAATAAAATAATTAAATATATAATTAGTCTGTAAGTAAATTATTTTTTATAAAACGTCTTTTAAAAAATTTCTTAGGATAATTAAATCTAAATAATTTAAGTTTTTAATTGTGATTAAATAAATTTTTTTTAATTTTTAAAATAAAGAGATTTTAGAATTTAAATTCTAATTTTAAATTCTAATTTTAATTTTAAAATGCAATATATATCTTTCGTAATACCTATTAAATCACAAAAATTAGTTTTTGCATAATTTAATATTTGAATTTTTAATTTTGTATATTTTCGAAAATATATCTTTTGTCAAGTATTAAAAATTATTTTTTACAATTCTTCTATTTTTATTTTAACATAAATTTTTTCAATTTAATTGTTTATTATTATTATTGAACATACTTTTCAATATTTTTAAAAATGTGACCAGTTGGAGCATTAATCAGTCGCGAGTTTTGCGTTATAACTAGGATGATTTTAACGCCGGCGATAGCAATTGGTGTTCAGATATACAGTCGACATTAATCCTACCATAAAAGGCTGTGACTGCGTCAGCGACTATCGCGCGTAATCTGCGATTCTCAGCGCTTGGAGCCCTTGTCATCGTCGTTGTCGTCGTCGTCGTTGTCGTCGTCGTCGTCGTCGTCGTCGTCGTCATCGTCGTCGTCGTCGTCGTCGTCGTCGTCGTCGTCGTCGTCGTTGTCGTCGTCGTCGTCGTCGTCGTCGTCGTCGTCGTCGTCGTCGTCATCGTTCTCGTCTTGTCAAGTGT
>Ga0157364_1005832_pt1 | contig 12598 bp, 5 predicted proteins | sample AttsexASBM2_FD_111476 | JGI IMG/M metagenome (GOLD analysis project Ga0157364, IMG submission 111476) | Fungus gardens microbial communities from leaf cutter ant in Ribeirão Preto, State of São Paulo, Brazil - Atta sexdens ASBM2 | ecosystem: Host-associated > Fungi > Mycelium > Unclassified ... | reverse complement strand
TGATTTTATAACAATATGAATAAGAGTTTTATTAATTTTATTGCACAATGTGCTTTTTTCTTAAGTATAATGTCATTATTATGATAATTTTCGGTATGAAGAAAAATGCATAAAAAATATAGAAATAAAACAATATCTGAATGTGATGAAAGGAAAATTGTATTTCCTTTTTACATGTTTGAACTATTTAAACATGATCTTATTAAATATTGATATATCATATTCATTAGCCATTGATATATCATACTTTTTTGTATATCATTGTTTTGTATTAGCTGAAGCAAACTTAGAATTAATCAAATCAAAATATTTCGCTTTAATGGCAATTTATATATACATATACATTTTAATATAACATCTCGTTGTTGCTCATTCTGTTGGCTTGTGATTTTCTCTCTCATTTTTAAATAGTTTAAATTTGAATAATCCGTATTGTTAAACTGTTCGAGTAAATTTTGCGACACAAATCATAAACGATAATCCCACATTGTTTCTTGTATAAATTACGGAAGTCTTCCGAGGGATTAGAATACATTGGTTCAAACGATGAAAGCTTTACGAGGACAAATCGCGTATCTCTGAAAGGTCTCTGTTGAAATACGGATAGTCTCTTGCGAGTAATCCTGTAGTTTTCCAAGATCGAGTTCGTTCAAATGCGAGCCATCTGTGGCTTTGAAAGTCATGCATGACTCTTTAGAGAATTCTTTGAAAAGCTGATAAAGCATTTATGATACGATGCTTTCTTTTTGTAACTGTGTCACATAACACTTTATGTCGACATGATAAGCTCATAAAAGTTGTCTGCATTTCTCTCTTTTTATTATATTAATGCTGTTACAATTTGCTTATTGTTCAGTTCGCTATTTATTACTAAAGCATATAGAATTTTTGATCATTTAATTAATATTCTATCTTCTTTTGTGTTGTCAATGTATATTAATATACCAGGGCATCGGTATTACGCTTTTTATCTCTCATCAGTTTTGTACATAAATTTTATATATAAAATATATAAGTGTATCTTGTCACGCAACGCTATTATAAGATCATTTTGCTAATCTAGCGAAACGATCTTATAATGATTACACAGTATATATAGTAGCGTAGAATCTACTAATTATGCAAACGATGAGGGAATAGTTATCGCGACCGCGATCGTCATCTATCCCATGGCAAAAGCTTTTGCCATGTTCACGCAGACCTCGAGTTCTTCGAGCGCATTTATCGCAAAAGAGATCAAGACTCACTGCTCCATTCTGTTCACGAGCAATATCCTTTCTTGCAGCATCCAAGAACGCGACGTTCAAGTGATATTGAGATCACTTGATAACTTCTCGTTTCCCGAATTCCCGCAGGATTTCTTCAAGACACGTTTTTTTATGCAGATCACAAAATTTCACATACATATATATATAGTTTTGCATATTTTTTTGTATCTATATTCAAACTTTTTTAATAATTTCAATTTTCTAATAAAACAATAATAATAGATTGCGTAAAATAAATATATAAAATAAAAAAATATAGAATGAAGTAATAAAAAGGAAAAAAGGAATCAGAGCGAAAAATATTGAAATACAAGATTTCAGAAATACTCTTTTTTCGTATAAAGTTCATATGCACATCTTCATATGCACATTTTCTTTCCAAAAAGCGCGAAATTATTTTTCCAAGTAGTATTGTTTTAATATCATTCGATAAACAATATACGAAAAATTAAATTATAAAGAAAGATCCTATTAAAAAGTATAGAAATATGTTTGATTAACATAAATTATATGGCCTAGCTAACGCTAAATATTCCTAAAATATTTGTAAAATGTTCCATTATCCAAATATCTCAAAATAACATTCAAAGAGTATCCCAGAATATCTTGAAATATTTATGGAATGTAAGAGCAACATTCAAATAATCCTTAAAAATTCTATTCATATAAATTCTATATGTCATTACACATTTGGAGAATGTTTCATATATATTCGACAACACTAAAATTTTTCTAGAAATTCTAGATTCAGAGAAACACATTAAATTAATAAATAATTTTTAAATGAAACTTTATTATCAAAAATATTTTTTTTATTTTCACTTTAGAATCCAATTCACAAGCGAAATGCTGCGCTCTTTATATTCTTTTCCAAATGATTCTTATATTTATGAGTTAATGCATCTCTGTCGCGTACTGCTTGCGAGTGATTGAGTGATGTTTATATAAGAAATGTTCATATAATATTCTGAAAGTTTCATTAATATTTGAAAATTTTATGAATATTTTTTTATGAATATATATTTTGAATATATGGTACATTATAATACAAATATAATACAAATTGAACTTTTCCTGAATGATTAGCTGGGGAGATTTTGATAGAAGAAACTAATTATTATTTACGATAAATCAATTTTCTTAATAACGTTGAGATAATAATAGGTATCAGCATTTGAGTTAAGCTTATTCATGTGATAATGTATGAGTAGTAATTAGAACATTAGCCACCTCAATTAATGTAAACTGTAATTAATGCCACCTCAAATTAATGTAAAATATATGTATACGACGTAATTCAAGCGGAAGTTCATAGAACTGCGGACGAAATACAAGTGTGAAATAGTTCAACAGAGTAACAGCAGAAAGGGCAGCACTGCTTCCTCGTTTCAGTTTAATTTGGATTAACCAGCAACTTCGTACATAGATTAAGCAATACATGGTCGACCAAACTTGGGTCAGTGACGACAATGCGTTGAGAAATGCTTTGCTGCGTCCTATCTAGGTGTTGTGGATTAATTAATTAGTTAGCTAAAAATGTAGCGAAAAATTATTATTTGTTAGAAATTAAAATTTAATGAAAAATACGTCAGCAAAGTTTTATATTAAAGAAAAATTACATCATCGGGAAAATTCGAAATATGATTATGCTGAAAGCTAATGCCTGCTAATATATTCGTGATGCAATGCGGTGCTTTACATGCAATTAGGCGATTCATCATTTTGCTTTTACGATAAGCAATTTTCAAAGATAAAATAATTTATAATTAATTATGTAATAGTTCTAATATAATTAGTTAAAATCATGTGATAAACATAGATATGTTTTCATTATAACATACTCGAGAACATACTGATTTCTCCCATTGTAGATAAATATGATATTGACAAAATAATATTGCTTTTTCATCATTTTTTTCAGCAATAAATATTTTAACGAAAGTATTTTCATGTCTCATCTTGCGTGGCTCAAATAAAGCTTTCCAGTAATACGACATGTCCTAATTAATATGTCCCACTTGAGAATTGATAGTACCTTCAGCTTCGCAACTCTTTGTCTTTTTTTTCTTGTGAAGATGAATGGAACCAGAAGGATTTTACACGTCATAGTTTTTCTTATTACGTTCTACCTTGTTAGTCTTTTTGTTATTCTTGATTGCTCTACTCATTGTCAACGGTATATAGATTTTTTTTAGCATCTACATCAAAAACTTTAATACTCTTCTTTTCAATCCTTACATATACATACACAAATATATATTTAATTTATCTTTGTTATTCTTTGTTATTTCTCTTTCCCCTTTTTTCTATTTTTTTTAAAATTTATCTGTTTCGTCTTTTAACTTTAATTTATAATCAGTCTTTTTATTATTTCATCTAGTTTACTTTTTACACTTGTTATCTGAACCGTCACAGTTCAATGAATACCGTCATTAACATCATTGATCCTACAGCATGGCTCTTCTCTTCAACGTTTCACTTCTCCAATACTTTCAAACAGATGAAACTTTCTCGCCTAAAAGCCCCGTCTGTTATTGTTTTTCCAGGACCGCGAATTTGTGGAGATGGAGGTGCCGTACAACGGCGCTCCGAAGAGACCGGGCTCGCCATCGCCCCTGACCTCCCCCGCGCACAGCACTGCCTCCAGGGGCGGCCTGCTGCAGTCTTGCTGCGGGCGCTGCTATCCCCAACGTTACCAGGTACGCGGTCGACGTATACTCACTTCGAATACCTCCATAAACGAGACCGCGCCCTCGTCCTCCTCCCATTCTCACCAATCGCAACCCGGTCGGTCGCATTATCAGCCAGCTCCGGTCGACCCGGTGACCGTGCCGAACGTCGTGTTCAACGTGCCAGGCGACGCCGACCGGCAGCGTCGCCAGGGCGCGAGCTCGTCCAGCCCGTACAACGAGACGAGAGTGTGAGCCGGGGTAAGGACTGTCGACGCGATCTTAATTATTTGGCGAGAGAATCCATTCGGAATCGATTGCCAGTTATGAAACCGCATCGCAGTGCAACCCGGTCGATCTCATCAAATTCTAGACTGTCGATTGGGATTCTTGTTCTTCGCTGATGCTGGCTATTTTTATCGAATTTTCAAAAGTCGATAATCTAACATATTTCTTGATGGGAACAACAAATAATATTGCGATATTTGGTATCCGTAATGTATACTTCAGTCTTGTTGAAATTAATCGCTTCACGCGCGACGAAAGTATTATTTCTAAGCTCTTTAACTAGTGGCAAAACGAATCGACCTTCTCACGCCAGAGAGAATTAAGTTGATACAAGAATGCAACTCGCACAAGGTTGACTAGGATTGCAGTCACATCGCGAATAAGAAATCTTAATTAAAACATCTTCTCAAGGAGCACTTAATTCGGATACGATGCTTTTAATCGTCGCCATTAATGGAAAGCTGCTATTTCCAACTGAATGAACAGTTTAACGGTAGCCAATTGCCTCTCCTAATTCTTGATCCCTCAGGATCGCTCTAGTCCCTCTCAAGTCAAAATTTACGATTATCTAAGGTTTCTGGTGACAAAGATTAACTGCAATGCGTATCGCGTATGGAGAACAAGACAGCGCTATATATTATACTCTGTCTTTCTTTGCAGAGTACCAAAACTACTTTATCTTCGTTTCTGTTGTCATTGATACAAAGTGCAGTTTCTCTTCTGATGAGAATATTAATTAATTGTTCTTTCTGTAACGTTTATTCTTCAGCGCGCTTAACTTTCCTGGAGATTAAATCGTAGATCTAAAGGAATTAATATGAAACTGATGGAGTTATCTTATTCAGGTCAAATCTTTCAATTCTCAAGATAAAGACAAGGACAAAATAATATATCGTTGAAGGCAAGAATGGAATTATCTATAAGTTGAGTTATAATTAATTTGCGGATAGTCCACAACGGCTGCGTTAAATGAAAAAAATCATGGTTTATATTTTTATTTAGAATTTTATTAAATTATGTTATCTTTTACCAAATCAAGATGCATTCATATTTTATTTTTTTTAATAAGAAATTGTTAAAGAATTTTACCCTATTATACCTTCTCGTAAAATGATGATTACCAAAAAATTATGCACGTATTTAGATGAATATATTTTTTTATATAATTAACTTATTTTGAAGATTAATTTATATTTTATATGTATAATATAATTTATTTTAAAGAGTATAATGTATAAATATTTTTAAGAACTCTAATCTTTTATCCGAATAGCATTAAGTTTATGAGAATTTTGTATATTATTTTTATAATATATTATACGATTTGATAATGAAAAACAAAATTTCTCTTAAATGATGAAACTTCAAATTCGAAAGATGTAAAAGATGATATAGATAAGGGAAATTGAAGGTTAGATCGGGTCGAATCATCTTATTTGTTCTTATAGATCCAATTGAAGTCGAGAAAGTTAATTCTAGAGATAAATTCCAATTGTCGAAGAAGATTTATAAGTTTGATTTGTCTCTCTCTAGCACTGCCGCCGTACGAATTTTGACCTGGTACTCTTAGGAATTAGGTGCTAATCTCAATAATTTTATCGCCATTTTAATCGCTGCAATTTATAGAATCGCCAATATTTCGTTTACTTAATTTCCGAAGATTTATCGCTGATAATGTCCAGATTGACAGACCAATGAGGTGTTAAACATGTGAGTGTTCTGTTCCGCTACATTACTATTAATTTATATGATTGCTCAGGTACGCGTTGACTATAGAATGTTGTCTCACATTAATCGTGACTTTAATATTTTAACGTAGATAACTGAGCATCCCAATATCTAAAAAGATTACGCATAGTAATTTCTATCTCTTTATCAAGTTCTAAATCGATGAATTATAAGAATAATGCACTAAACTGTTTGCTCTTCTCGTAATTGTTCGGCCATTTCCTAATATATTATTTACATCAGTCACGCGGGCTCCATAATATTATTTAGAAACAAAAAATAAATTAAATAATCAATAATAATTAAATAATTTTATCATATTTTGATATTAATTTTAATATTAATTTAACATTAATGTATTCTTTCGCATGATTGATTTAATAATTTTCGCTTTATTCGGGAATATAATTTATAATATCATGTACTAAAAATGATTTAATTTATATTATCTAAAAAAATATTTATTTCATAGTTTCTTATCATGTTAAATGTGATTTAAATATAGAGAAATTTATACCTCCAAGGAAGTTATCTCGATCGGATTCGTTACGTTGAAAGTACAATTATGTTTTTCGATTGCAATTTTTAATTTTCTTGAGTATATTTTTGTTTTCATTCTCATCGAGCTTTGCTCGTTTAAGACTTGATCGTTTCGAATTGTGAGAATAAAATGGTCTGTTTTCTTTTGTAATTTCCTTGACTTTTTTCTACACTACATCATCTGTTTTCGTTTCATCACTCTGAGTGATAGCGGAATACCGCGCAAAGAAAATAAAGTCGTCTTGCTAGATCATTTTTATACTTTATACAAGAATCTTACAGTTGCATGCGTTCCTTTGGGATATTTTTTTAAGGATTGCGGAAAGTCATTATGCGATTACTTTAAAGTTTCTTTACTTTTCCCTCTGTTTGATAGCTATAGCAAGATTACGTGACAATAATTACATATCAGTAATATTTATGAATGATTAATTCACATATTTTCAATAATACGTTATATCAATGATTGATACTTATGGTATATCATTGAGAGTCGTGGAATTATATTGAATATTTTATTATTAAACTATTAAAATATGTCTCGATGTGGCATATAAATGGGATTTTGAATGAATATTTTTCAATTTTTGAGGAGACAATCAATTGATTGAATAGACTTTCATTTTTTTCGTATCAAACACAGATGCTTATACTAGTACTAGATCGCTAATTTCGATTTTACTAAACGCTGTAAATAACCGGATTTTCGATTGATTAAAAAAAAATGACCGCTCCAATCATTTTGCACACAATGCACAAAACATACATATCATATATACCAAGGTTGATTAAATTAATACATTTTTTAAAGCTAAATTAAGTTAAAGTTAACGAACGAAATTAATTTTTATAAAATTAATTTTGTTAAGTTAAAAGTGGAACAAACAAAAAACTAATACAATTGAAGTTACGATATAATTGAATTTATTCAAGTTAAATAAATAGTTAATTCTGAGAAACATTACTTTTATTAAACCAGAATATTCGACTTTTTCTTAAAATCAGATTATTTAATTTAAATAACAAAACAATTACAGTATAGATAATCAGATAAATTATATTATTTTATATATATAAATTATATGAAAACAACAAAGACATTTTTTGAATAATAAAAATTGATTGTTAGTATTTTTACATAGGTATCTTTATATTTATATTATAAAAAAATGTAATTATTAAGAATGTAAATAATGTTGTATGTACTTTTTTTCGTGTTGTTTATCTTGTACTTTTTTTGAAAATTATATGTAAATAAAAAGTTTTTATTCTTCCTTTATCGTTCATTAGGTGTAAAACAAGGATAGCATTACACACTAATAGTATTCTTTAAATGCAAATTTAATCCACATTCATTTTTAGGCACTAAAATCATGCCCATCAAATAATCCTTGAGCTCTTTTTAAATTAATTTTCTAATGTTTTAATATTTTACAAAAAATAAAATTAACATTTTTAAAAAGATAAAGAGTATTTTAACTTAAAAAAAGTTAGTGATACATTAAAATTTTAAAGTAAATTATGTTAAAAATTAATTCTTTTAAAGTTAATTAAATTAAGTCTTTCAAAGTTAATTAAATTAATTCTTTTAAAGTTAATTAAATTAAGTTAGATGTTATTAATATTTTACTTTTTTATGTAAACTTATAACTTATTAACTAATTACTATTACCCAATCCTGATACATGCATTACATACAACACATGTATATCATCATTTTCTTGGCTCAAAGTAAGCAATCCATTTCTAGTATAAATCTGTGATATCAAAGATGAAAAGCCGAAACAAAAGCCGAAATAAAATCGTATTGTTCAGCGCACTGATAGTGATGGTCGATAGCTCGATAGAAATCTACATACAAATCGATCTTCATGTAATCCAGGCTAGGCTTAACGAAAATGAGAAGTGATGAATAGCCCAATCGATCGACAAATTGAGGACGAAACATTGTTGAAATCCCATTAACAAATGCTTTTGATGTCTTGACTTTCATTTTTCATGATTTTATACCATTTTATTTTTTCCTTCTGATTCTACTAATCTTTAGTTAATCCGTAATTTACGAATGCTTTAATTTACGAATAGGCTTCAAATTCTCATTATATTATATTTTACACTTGTAAAATATTGACGGCAATTTTAAATGAGAACAATTAGGTTAATTATAATTTCTTGATATTTAAATTCAAGAATTATTTAATCTAAAATTATTTATTCTTATTGTTTAAAAATTATTTAATTTTATCTATTTAATTTTAACTTTTAATTTTAATTTTAATTTAAAATTTTTAAAATTTATTTACATCTCTCAAAACGAATGACTATTATTGTATTTAAAGATTAGCAACATTGCTTAAAATATGCTTATATAGATGTGTTTTAGGCTTACAAAGCTTAGTATCACTTGTCCTTGTTTTGTCTTGAAGAATATTATTTTTTATTTAAAATATTATTATCTTCTGTTAAAATCTTCTAAATTTCATGGGAGTTCAGTTAGGAACACACTTCTTTTTCTCTTACATTATAGATCCTCAAAGAATCTTGATCCATAGGCTTCTTTATCTTCCATTGATATAGAATTTAAAATCGCTCTTTTTCTTTTTATTCAAATCAGAGGGATACGCACTTTACAGGGGACAATCTTTACTTTATAATTTCAATAAAAGGATTCAATAATTATTATGTCTTATTTAATTTTAATTGACATTTTATTGAATTTATATTTGATTACAATAATTATAATTTATATATATATATATATTAACTTTGTATTTTTTACATATTATATTTAATTTGCCTTTTTTCAGGTAACAGTAGACATAAATTTTAGATTCATTAAATTAATTTTTTAAAATTATGTTTTTTATGATTAATTATTAATAATTATAATAAAGTACAATTAATTAATAATTATTGAATACACTTAATTAAATCGCAAAGAAATCATGATTGATGAAATCATAAATAAAAAAGGAACAAAATACGAGGATTGCATATCGTTGTGCTAGATCCTAGGGGGATCCAGATCTGATGTAGAAATCGACCCGTCTTCCAGAGAAACTATCAACCCCCATCTCTCGCGGAGTATGTCTCTTCGCAGCCTCCTATGTCTTCCATTTTTAGATTAACTTGACATATATTACCGCATCGAGTCCCTGCCCCGAGCTCGCGCCCGTCCCCACTCTCGTCTAATAATCGCTTGTATTAATAATTCGTAACTCGATCTATATAATTCTTGTTCCATTAAAATCTACCGAACTCCGCCTAACGCGAGTACGCCGCACCGAAAGTTCAACCGCAAACTCGATCCGGTGTGGTCGATTCACGAACGGGCAGCCAATCGATATGCTGTGACAAATCTAACTCGTATTTTATTATTCATAAAAATCATAATTCCCATTTTTGCGAACATGATGGCATAACGTATTTTAGTTTGATCGAAACGCGAAGCATCCTTTATTTTATAAATCGATTATATTTAATTATTAATTAAAACTTGAATAAAAATGTGAATAAAAGCATCACTTTGCTCGTAATTCGTGAATTATGCGCAAAATGATCTTAGAATCTTCAATTTCAATTTTAATTAAATAAAAATTTACAAATTCTCTGTATTCTCATTGACTTTAAATAAGAAATATATTCATTTGTATGATACGTTTTTAATTCTGAGATAAATCATATAACAACCAATTTATAACCTTTGAGGTAACAATTAATGTAATCATTGCATTTTAATAATTTCTTTGGTGTGGACGATTTATATTTAAATACTAAAATAGGGATTTTAGTTTCGCATTTCGATCTACAATGTACGTGACGCTAGTAATCGCTATTAGAGCTGGAAGTCGTGAATTAGCGATCCATGAACGATATCTCAGTAACGACGTAATCTTTGCTAAGATATATTATTCCGAAAGTGGCGTAAAATTGTATATAAAATTCCGAAACTTTTCCTGATTAACGTGGCGATATTTGTCACGAATAAAGGAATGAAGTTTCGAGATTAAAATCTTCCAGAGGTGGCAAAAGGTTGATCAATATGTGTGAGATTTTCTGCCCAAAATTAGCTGTAAGAAACGAACTCTTTCCTTGTTGGTAAGAGAATTCGATGATAACGAAAAAGCGTTCGAATTACGATTAATTACTGATCGACAGCGATAACGCAACCGATAACAATGTAGGAGCTCGCCCGGTGCGAGATGTATATATAAATAACATCCATTAGCGCAAGTCGTTTCATTGAATCGTCGAACACTGGCTTGCGTTAAAAATTAAACAAAACGTTTCAATTTCAATGTTTCATTTTCGTACGACTTTAATTCTCTCATAATTTACAATCTTCTTTTGCAAAAAAATGACAATCTGTAAATTTAAAATTACAATATCATCTAATTGGAAGAACTTTTCTTCTTTTTATTGTCTGATGATTATTGTCTTATTTCATAGAACAATTTAAATTAAAAATTAAAAATTTTTTATCAATTCTACTAGTCTCGATAACAATATCATTTTGATATTTTTTTAATATAAAGTATTAATAGATTGCTAGAATGAAAGCAGTTATTATTAATTAAAATTCTATAAAATTCATTTTTATTATTTCTTCAAGTTGACCGTATGGATTGTTATTATTGTCTTGTTGTGAGAAATTTCATTACAATGTATTGATTATCGGATATCATACGGATATCTTTTGACATCGAATAGATTTCATTTTCGATTATTTCCCAATTTGTGTGACGCACGCCAGTCTGGTATAGTTTCCCCGTTATGATCGATTTACGGGGAAATACGGTCGCACATCCTTTATTTGTTTATTTTTCTATGTTGAGATCATACGTCGACGTCATTCATTCGTCATGCAATCGAGATTTTACGATTAAGAGTTGATCGCGAGCCAGCGTGTGATTGTCAGGAGGAAATAAAATTAAGATGTGTGATTTCCTGAATATATACATACATCTTTATCTTTTTGTCACATATTTAAATAATTTATTATTGGTATTTTTATTTTTTACAATTTTTTTTTTGAAATCTCGTATTTCACTATTTTAAGAATTCTTCTTTTGTGATATGAGATTTTATATTACGTTAAGATTAATATGCAAATTGTATTAATAATACTCATGCGAAGCTTTCGATCAGCCCTTGACTTTGTTATATTTTAGCTACAAAATACTTGCCACATTCCAGAAACAGTATGTTATTTTCGATAATGTGATTATTTTTTTCCCACGTATTGCGGCCTAAAGCGTGACATAATGAAATCAAATCAACAGAATCAAGGAAATAAAGAAACTGAGATTTTTTTAGTAAATTCCTTCATATATTCCTCATACAATTTTTTTTAGAACAAATATAAATATTGCATGTTTTATATGAAGACTTCAATTAGAATTAAAATTAATATGAAAATGTTTTAATATTCGTTACAGACAAAATGCAATTTTGATAAATATTTCATAAAAGCTTTCTTCGAATATAAAGTACAAAATGAAAGAAAGTGAATTTGTATATCTTGCAGTAATACACAACATACGTTCGTAATACGTATAGATTTTATATGAAATAAAATATGTGATATTTATATTTTGCATGAGGTTTTTTTTATTAATGCAAGACTTAAAAATTATGTATTTTAAATACATTCTCGTGCGCGTGCACGCAATTTATAATATTAATACAATTTAATTTTTATTAATAGCATTATTTAAGTTATACCAAAGAGAAAGAGACTAATATTTTTATTTCTTTTTTATAAATATTTAAACGATTATTAATTATGTTGTATAATATGAGAGAGGGATAATATATAAAAGTTATTTATTGAATTGGAGAAGTGAATGAAATTAGCACGGCTTTTAATAATTTTCCAAAAATAATGATTGTTCCAGTAGCACTTTTCATTATTTTACTATTCTTTTAAAAACGACAAAATATTCTGCATTTAAAAAAAAAACAAAGAAATGCCGTGCTAATTTCATGTTCCAGCACGGCATAATTTCCTCTAAAGTATCAAATGTCATCGAAAATTACGGCATCTGTCAAGTGTTCCCGTTTTTTTTAAGCTAGATTGATTATTATATTTCAGGACAAAATTCC